>Ga0187867_10000534_pt1 | contig 33753 bp, 26 predicted proteins | sample June2016WEW_13_1_FD_132976 | JGI IMG/M metagenome (GOLD analysis project Ga0187867, IMG submission 132976) | Peatland microbial communities from SPRUCE experiment site at the Marcell Experimental Forest, Minnesota, USA - June2016WEW_13_10 | ecosystem: Environmental > Terrestrial > Soil >... | reverse complement strand
GGATCCGGCGTTGGTCATTTCGAATTCATCGCGCTGAAATCTTCTTCTTTTTCGTCATGGTAGCACGGTCAGTTTGGCGGTTTTGAAGCCTGCCCAAGTTACTTCGGGCACCGAAATAGGCCAAAAGCAGGATGGTACACTGAGGGAAAGAAGCCACTTCCCGTAGGTATTTTGGGCCTCAACGGTAGGGGATTTTACAGGGCTTCGAAGATCCAGCAAAATATGCCAGCCGAAACCAAGCCGTCACCAAGGGTCAGCATCATTATCCCCAGCTACAAGACTGCCGACCTGATCGCGGCCTGCCTGGATTCAATCCTGGCCCAGACTTATTCGGATTGGGAAGCAATCGTCGTCAACGACGGCTCTCCTGACACGCCGGAACTGGAGACAGTCCTGCAGCCCTACATGACCCGGATCGTGTACATCAAGCAGGAAAACAAACGGGCGGCGGGCGCGCGCAACAACGCCATCCGGCAGGCTCGCGGCGAGTTTGTCGCTTTCCTCGACAGCGATGACACCTGGATGCCCAATCACCTCGCATCCCAGCTGGCGATGTTTGCGGCGGACCCGTCGCTTGGTCTGGTTTATTCGGATGCGCTGCTGGTGGGCGATCCGGGGAATGAAAGAAGATTCACAGAGAGATGCCCCTCTCAGGGCGAAGCGACATTTGCCACTTTGATCGTGGAGCGCTGCCAGATTCCGATTTCCACAGTCGTTGCACGGAAAGAGGCATTGATCAACGCTGGGTTATTCGACGAAAAACTGGCGCGCTGCGACGATTACGACATGTGGGTCCGGACTGCCTTTGCCGGCGCTAAAATTCAGTACAGTCGCAATATTGGGGCGCGGCTTTTTCTCGGCCGTCCCGGCTCCCTCGGCCAGGTCCGGGCTCGAATGGCGGAGGGCTATTCGATCATTCTGGAGAAATTTAAGACTCTCCCTTTAAAAGATTCCGACCGTGAAGTGGTTGAGAAACGGGCTGCCGAGATCAGAGCGAGGTATCTGCTGGAAGAAGGCAAGTGCCAGCTCCAGGAGCGCCATTTTGACAAGGCGCGCCAGTTGATTTCTGAGGCTAACGGCTATATGCGTAGGCCGTCGCTGAGCCTGGCAGTCTTCGGCTTGAACGTTGCTCCTGCGGCCACTTGGAAACTGATGTCTTTTTGGAGTCGGCTTCGGAACGGAGCGTCGGCTTGAACGACTTTCGCGAAATCTCCTCGCGCGCGATTGACTCGGCAGCTGCAGGGTTGGCATTCCAATGATTAAGCGTCTCATTTCTGGCGGCAAGCAGTTTCTCGGCATGTATCCCCCTGGCCGCAGGGTGAAGGTTTTTCCTGACGACATTTTTCTGGTTTCCTATCCGAAATCCGGCAATACCTGGACGAGGTTCCTGGTCGCCAATCTCGCCTACCCGGAAAAGAATCCGGACTTCTCGAATATCAACGCGCTGATTCCCGATCTCGAAGTGATGCCGAAGCGGGAGATCGAGCGCGCGCCTCGGCCCCGCATCATCAAAAGCCATCAATACTTTGATCCCCGTTATCCGAAGATTCTCTATATCGTCCGCGATCCGCGCGATGTCGTGCTCTCCGAATACCACTTCGACATCAAGCGCCGTGCCATCCCCGAGGATTATCCGGTCCAGCAGTTTGTGTCACGTTTCGTGCGCGGAGAAGTGAATCATCCCTATGGGTCGTGGGCCGAAAATGTCGCCAGCTGGTTCTATACGCGCCGCGATGATCCGCGATTCTTGCTTGTGACCTACGAAGCGCTGCAAGTGCAGGCCATCGACGAACTCGCCAGGATCGCGCGTTTTCTAAACATTCCGGAGGATGCGGAGCGGCTCGCTTTTGCGGTGAAGCAGAGTTCTGCGGACCGCATGCGCGAACTTGAGAAGAAGCAGGCCCATCTGTGGTCTTCCACCAAAGAGACTCGGAAAGATAAGCCGTTCGTGCGCTCCGCCAAAGCTGGAGGCTGGAAAGTGGATTTGCCGGAAGCCAGCCTGGCTGAAGTTGAGGCCGCCTGGGGCGGGCTCATGCGCGAGATTGGTTACGAATTGGTCGTGTCCAACCTGGCCCATGCCGGGATGGAAAGACATTAGCCCGCGAGCGAAGCTCGGCGCCCCATTCAAGTCATTTTTTGGCCTGAGTCGGGATCTCGCGGTTCGAGAAAATATTCGAGAAGATCATTGATGCTCGGCCAGTTCAAATACGCGGTGAAATATGTTCTCGGACGCGATCAGGCCGGGAACAACTATACCGTTTTTCCTGACGACACTTTCCTCGTCTCCTATCCAAAATCCGGCAACACTTGGGTTCGCTTTCTTTTGGCCAACCTGATTCATCCGAATCAGACGATCGACTTCACTAACATCAACCAGATGCTTCCTGCGCCCGGAGTTTTGTCCAAGCGCTTCTTGCGCACCTTGCCCCGTCCGCGCATTTTGAAGAGTCACGAACCCTTCGACGTCCGCTTCCGGAAGGTCGTCTATCTCGTTCGTGATCCGCGCGATGTGGCCGTTTCCGAGTACCACTTCGATCTGAAAAAACGCTACATCGGGGCCGACGTGACACTCGAACAGTTCGTCCCGCGTTTCATCGCCGGCGGAACTTCTTCGTATGGTTCCTGGTGGGAACATGCCGCCAGTTGGATTGCTGCGCGCCAGGGCAATCCGGCTTTTTTGCTGGTTCGCTACGAAGACCTGCTTTCGGATGCGCTCAGCGAAACCGCGAAAATTGCAGAATTTCTCGGCATTCAGGCCGGACCGGAACGCCTTCAGGAAGCGATTGATAAGAGCTCGGCGGATCGCATGCGCAAGCTCGAAAAACAGCAGGCTGATCAATGGACCGGAACCAAAAACACTCGCAAGGAAATCCCGTTTGTGCGCGCTGCCAAGTCCGGCGGATGGAAGGAAACGCTTCCCGCGCACTCAGTCGAAGAGATTGAAGTAGCCTGGGCCCCCCTCTTGAATTTCCTCGGCTACCAACTGCAGTCTCATGAATTAGACTGCAAAACCGTGCCCGCGTGGGTCAGGACGGGTCAGTCACTTTAGCCACCGTGAATTCAGTTGCCATGAATCGCTGCCAGCAATTTGACAAACGAAAAAGTGTCTCTCTGAATGACAAAGGCTGAATGACTAAGATCGACAAACGGCAGATCATTAAGAACGTCGGCTCCAGTTGGTTCGCTCTGGGAGTCAACGTCGTCGTCGGCCTCGCGCTCTCGCCCTTCATCGTGCATCGCCTCGGAGACACGGCCTTCGGCCTGTGGGTGATCATCCTCTCGATCACCGGATACTACGGCCTGTTCGACCTTGGCATTGGCTCCTCCGTCATTCGCTTCGTTTCGAAATACACGGCCACCGGCGAGCACGAAGAACTCGCCAAGATTATCAACACCAGTCTCTTTACCTACAGCTGTATTGGCCTGCTTTGCATGCTGGTGACGGCCGTGATTGCGTCGCAGGTCAACCGGCGGTTCTCGGTCCCACCCGAGCTTCATTCCACGGCTCCCTGGCTGCTTCTGATCGTCGGCACCGCGGTCGCGCTCGGCTTTCCCTTCGGCGTCTTCGGCGGATTTCTCGAAGGCCTGCAACGCTTCTACATCCTCAACTGGACCAACATTGGCGCGGTTCTGCTGCGCGCGGTGCTGATCGTCTACTCGCTCAAGCACGGACAGGGAATTGTCGCCGTCGCTCTCGTCACTGTCGGCTTGCCCTTGCTGGCTTCCATCGCGCGCGGCTTCATTGCGCTGCATTACTGCCCGGTGCCCTTCGGCTTCAAATATGTCGACCGCGCCACTTTCCGGCGGATCGCCAACTATAGCGGCATCACGTTCGTCATCATGATTGCGTCCCAGCTCAAGTTCAAAACAGACGAGCTTGTGATTGGCTCCATGATGTCGTTCGCCTGGGTCACCTACTTCAACGTCGGCGCCCGCATCGTCGATTACGCAGGCATGGTTGTCCGAAATCTTTCGCAGATCTTCGTTCCCATGACCAGCCAATCGGAGGCCCGCGGCGAGCAGGATCGCCTCCGCAAAATTTTTCTACTGGGCAATCGGGTTTGCGCCTTCACGATTTTTCCCATCTGTGCGGTACTGGTACTCCTCGGTAAATCGGTGATCGAAGTATGGATGGGAAAGAAATACGTCGCCGAAAGCTATCCTGTGCTGGTCATCATGATCCTGTGTTGCACGTTGTGGTGGGCGCAGGGAGCATCGGGCCGCATCCTCCTCGGCATGTCCAAGCACAAAACCTGGGCAATCGTGACCGTCAGCGAGGGCGTGGCCAACCTTATCCTCAGCATCATTCTCGTCCGCTACTGGGGAATCGTCGGAGATGCCCTGGGAACTGCGATTCCGCTCACCTGCAGCATGGTGTTTTTCATGCCCCACCATCTCTGCAAGAAGCTCGACGTTCACCTGCGCACTTTCCTTTACGAGTCTTACACCTTGCCTTTCCTGCTGTGTATGCCGCTCGTTGCCGTGCTCTGGCTGATGCGGCGCTGGTTCGTTCCCCACAATTATCGGCAGTTGGGGCTGCAGTTTCTCATCGCCGGGAGCGTGTACGGTCTGGGCATTCTCTGGGCGGTTTTGTCGAAGCGGGCACTTCGCGTCGGTGAGTTCGCCCTGATTGGCAAATCGGCTCCGCCGGTCGGCGACCCGATTATTGCTCCCGAAGAAGTCTATCAACGGGATGTGTAGCTCATCCTGCGATCGCGCACCGCGACGACAATCGCTTACCCTTCCGCCAGCATCAACGGCTCCATCCCGACCTTTTCTCTTCGCTGGAGAGTTAGATAACTCACCGCAAATGTGCAATTTCTTGCGCTTGGCACATCAGTGGGGTTACGATTTTCCTCGCTCTGGTGTAGAAAACCAATTAATCCATACAGTTGTCTAATGTCGGACCCTTGGCCGGAAATCCCCCGCGGTGGTTCAAATGCTACTTAGCTAGGCGAAATCCCGTCTGTCGTGAGTTTTGGAGGATTAACCTGATGTGCCACTTTCTGTCACACGACTTCGAAAGCGGAAGCCCCCTCGCCTGCGTGTCTCCCCGGGCCCTGAACCGTTCGATGTTCGGTGCGACATTCGTTCGCAATATTGGCTTGACTCTGTTTCTTGTCTGTATTGTCCTTCTGTCATTTTCAGTTGCCCAGTTGCCATTCCCAACCAGCCGCGGAGATAACGCTCGCGATGCGGCCAACACCAACGAGCTTTTGCTGAGTCCCTCCAACGTCACTTCAAGAGGCTTTGGCCACCTTTTCAGCACGCCGATCGATTACGTCGCGATGGCTCAGCCGCTCTACATGCCCAACGTGAACATCCCCGGTCAGGGCATGCACAATGTTGTTTACGTTGCCACGATGGCGGATTCGGTATACGCGATTGATGCCGATACGGGCGCGCAGCTCTGGTGGGTGAACTTTACAAACCCGGCGCAGGGAATCTATACCGCCCAGGGCGCCAATAAAACACTGCCCTGCTATCAAACCACCGGTTTCAACCAGGAAGGCATAACCGGAACTCCCGTCATCGATACCAATACGAACACCATCTACATGGTGGCTAAGACGGTCGTCAACGGAACCGTCGAACATCATCTCCATGCCCTTGACATCACGACCGGCAATGAGCAGCCCGGCAGTCCGGTGCAGATCGCCGCGCAAAGCGTCAGCAATGCCGGAACCGTGATGACCTTCAACAGCTTTTACATGAACAACCGTCCAGGCCTGTTGTTGCTGAACGGCGTCGTGTACATCGGATGGGGTGGCAACTCCTGCAACGACAAAGATAGCGGATGGATCCTCGGTTACGACGAGACCAGCCTTGCACAGGTCGCGGTCTTCAACGATTCGCCCGACGTCGGATTAGCTTCCATCTGGCAAACCGGCCAGGGCCTGGCCGCAGACTCAGAGGGAAATATCTACGTCGAGACGGCCGAGTCCGGAGTCAACGCCTACAACGTCAATACCGGCGGGCAGACTTACTGCAACAGCATCATCAAGCTTTCAACCCCCAGTCTTCAAGTTGCCGGCTATTTCACCCCGTATGACGTCGCCTACTTGAACCGTTGGGATATGGACTTAAGCTCCACCGGTGTCCTCATTCTGCCCGATCAGCAGGGAGGGCCCTCCGAGTATGGACATGAGCTGGTCGCCTCCGGCAAGCAGGGTTTCATCTATGTTCTCGACCGCGACAATATGGGGGGCTACGCCCCGAACGATGCGGGACTTCTGCAGCCAGAAATTCCCCTGATTCCGGGCATCACCGACAACACCACTTCTGACGCTTTATTCAGTTCCCCCGCCTACTGGAACAACACCGTCTATTTCGCCCCCGATTCCAACACGCCGACTGCCTATCCATTGTCGAGCGGACTGCTGGGCACGCCGCTTCCAGCCGGAACTTATGCCGCGGGTCATTCCCCGTCGATTTCCGCTTTCGGAAATACCAACGGCATTCTTTGGATCATCAGCGGTCCGGGCAGTTCCAAGCATCCGGTGCTCCTCGCTTTTGACGCCGTTTCGCTGCAACTTCTCTATAGTTCGACCCAGGCAACTGGCAAGCGCGACGTTCTGCCGCAAGTCGGCCATTTTGTGACCCAGACCGTGACCAATGGAAAGGTTTATGTCGCCACCATGGGTAGTCTGGAAACCTACGGACTGCTGCAGGTCGCAACCGTTACTGGAGGTAGCGGCCAGACAGGGACCGTTGGCACTCCTCTGCCTATGCCCATTCAAGTGCAAGCCACGAATCCCTATAGTGGACAGCCCGTGGTCGGCGTCACCGTCACGTTCAGCGATAATTGCAAGAAGACCTGCGGATCGTTCAATCCGCCCTCGGCCACCACCGACTCCAATGGCAATGTCAGCACCGTCTATACCCTGTCCCAAAAGGCGGGTACTTACACCATCACGGTCTCAGGGCAAAACTTCAGCAGCGTCACTGCCACTGAGACCGCTACCGCCGGCACGCCGAAATACCTGCTCGTGAATTCTGGCGGACGGCAAACTGGCCCTGCCGGAACCGTCTTGCCAAATCCCCTCAGTGTCCAAGTCCAGGATGCATACAAGAATCCGGTCTCGGGTATCACCGTCAATTTCGCTCCCGTGGCGCTGGGCTCGACAAATCCCACGTCTATGGTGACCGGCGCCACCGGTATCGCTCAGACATATTTCACGCTGCCCACGATCACCGGCAGCTTTAGCGTCATCGCGAGCACGTCCGGCGTCAAGAATGCGACATTCCCGGAGACCGCCGTTGCCGGACCGGCTGCATCGGTGACCATTACGGGAGGCAATAATCAGACGGCTTCCGCCGGAAGCACGTTGCCGCAAGCTTTGACCGTGGTCGTTGCCGATCAGTATGGCAATCCAGTCTCCGGCAACAGCGTGGCATTTTCGGATGGCGGCGTAGGCGGTATTTTCGTCGAGACCAACCCCTCTCTTACCAATTCCAAGGGCGTGGCAACGCAAATCTACACGCTTCCGCTTTCGCCTCAAACGGTCTCCATCACTGCGACGGCAGCGGGAGTCTCAACTCCGGCTATCTTTACCGAGACTGGTGACTAGAACTGGTCTCATCAACAATTTTTGAAAGGGCGCGGCTTCTAGCCGCGCCGTAACTCCGCCCGAATCAATGCCGGCCCCTGAGGCCGCATGCGGCCCAGATTTCATCGTCTTCGTCTAGTCATTGTCCGGCGCTGTTGGCGGGGACTTGTCGTTCAGGAAGAACTTCGCATCCTTCGACGACTGAATCGGCGTGAACACCAGCGGCGTCTGCGTGAAGTCGAAGCAATCCGACATGTTGTCCGAGCGGGAATCCGCAAATCCTAATGAGGGGTCGATCTCCCCGAGAGAGAAATTCGTCTCCACAAATTTCAGGACGCTTCCGAAATCGTGATTCACGTGCGAAATGTACTTTGCCTTCGCGTACGGAGAAATCACGATCAGCGGCACACGCAAGCCGTATTCGTAAGAGTTCCGAATCGAGGAGGGCTGCACGTGGTCATACCAGCCGCCCCAGTCATCCCACATCACGAAAATCGCTGTGTCCGACCAGTACGGGCTTTCCCCAATCGCATTCACAATGGAGGCAACCCACGACGGCCCATAGCCTTTGTTGCCCGCGGCGTGATCGGACGACGCGCCATTGGGTATCACCCACACGACAGATGCCAGCTGTTCGTTCGTGATGTCCGTAATAATCTGCGCACCCGATCCCTCAATCACAACGTTGTTCACCCAGTCAGACCCGGTGCATTCGCTTGTGTTCGACGGATACGCGGGCGACGGCACGCACATGTGCTGAATCGCATTGGGGGCTGTCCAGATCGAGCCCGCCTGCGGCGTGTAGTACTTCCAGCCGATGTTGGCGGCATTCAAAAGGTCCGTCAGCGTGGGATGCTCCATGCACAGCACATTCGTCAGTTGCACCGTCGGCGTTTCTGGGTTCGCCTGGCTGGTGTCGATCGTATTGACGAAAGCCCCCGGCGGCGCGAGGCACCCTGCGTTGTAACTACCGTCGGGGTCTTGATCGCCCCCCGGATTATCAGCGATCGCCGTAGTGGTCGTTGCCCCGCTCGGGCAGCTTCCTTCCGGACAAATTAGCGACGTGCCCGCCAGCAGGTATTGATGCGCCGAGAAGCTCGGCCCCTGGTTCGTCTGGAACATCCGGTCGCCAAACGTGTAGGTTTCCGCCATCGTCCAGTAGGGCTGCACATATTGCTTTTGTACATACTGGTATTGCGGATTGGGCGGGCAGTTGGGAGCGCAGCCGATCTTGTCCGCGCCATCCATGGCGCAACTATTCGTTGCGGAATTGTAATCGCATGCGTCGAGAAACGACTGGTGCGTGTGTCCCAGATCGTAAGCAGTGACCAGCCCGCCGCTGACAGGAGTAAGCGTGACCTTAACTCCCGTGCTTGTGTACCCGTAATTCTGGATGTCCGCGCCCTCCCCGATCAACACAGGATCCTGGAAAAGATTATCCGGGGGACGATTCTCCTGAATGATGATCACCACGTGCTTGATCAATCCACCTGGTTGAGGGCCTGTTACTTTGAGTGAAAGTGTCGTACTGGAGGACGACGAACCGGATACGCCCGTAACCGTCATGGTAGATGTTCCCTGGGCTGCGGTGGCGCTCGCAGTCAGGGTCAGTGTGCTGTTGGTGGAAGTAGTACTGGGAGTGAATGCCGCCGTGACCCCGCTCGGCAGCCCGGACGCAGACAAACTCACACTGCCACTGAACCCGCTGCCATCAACGACAGTAATAATGCTCGCGGCACTGCTGCTTTGCGCGAGAGTCAAACTGCTGGGCGATGCGGTAAGCGTGAACGATGATCCTTGTTGCCCGTTACCCGACACCCCTCCGCAGCCGGTACAGATAAGTGCGAAAAAAACGACAGGAATCAACAACAGCCCAAGTTGCAGCCGCGGCATACGACCTCTTCCTCGCTGGAACGCTCTCTTAGCTGGATCTGAGAATCTTCGAACTACCCAACCCACGCCGCTTCCCACGTCCGAGCAGCGCGTCTCTTCGGCCCGGATGCCGCTCACAGATTGTATAAGAAGCCACTGAGTTCGATGCAACACGACAACGCGTTGGTTTACCGCAAGCACCAAATATTCCCTAAAGGGTCAGTCTAGTCCCGACCGGCACCCGCCAGTGAAGCCTTGTTCACTCGGAGCCCCTAAGCTGCTTCGGGCTAATCCGAGCGCAAAAACCTTGCGCAGATTTTGTCAAGAATGACGCCCCAAAACCTTCCAGGGTTGGTTGTGTAAGATATTTATAATTAATGATATACGCCTATCATTGGAAGGGAATTTCGTGGTATTGACAACCCAACCCGGCATGATATTCTTCGCTCATGCAACCGGTACCCCTTACCGGCTGCCCACGCGTCACACCCGGTTGGGCGGGATCAGGTCTCAAACGCGTTTACGTGTTCAAATCCTCTGCGGAGAACGCTGCTTGGCTCATAACTTGAGGCCCACTACGGGCATGAAATTCTCTAGAATCCTGCTCCTTTTGTTCCTGGGAATGTCTCCCAGCCTGGGTGCATTCGCTCTGACCCCAACGACGACGGCTCTTTCGTCTTCCTTGAATCCCTCCATCTACGGCCAGCCCGTGACCTTGACCGCTGTGGTTACTTCCAGCGTCGGCGCGCCGCCCGACGGAGAAACCGTCATGTTCTTGTTCAAACAGACCGTGCTCGGAACAGCGCCATTGGCTTCCGGTACTGCGACGTTTACTATCTCGACCCTGAATGGCGGCGCGGACAAGATCACAGCGCAGTACCCCGGCGACTCCAATTTCGCGAAGAGCACTTCACCCGCGCTCAACCAGACTGTGAGCCCAGCCACAACCACCACTACGCTGGCTTCCTCCATCAACCCGTCCGGTGTCGGACAGTCCGTGACTCTTTCGGCGAGCGTTGTTCCGGAATTCGGCGGAACTGTAACCGGTACAGTAACTTTCTACAACGGGAACACCAAACTCGGCAGCAGTAAGGTCAGCACCGGCCTGGCGACCTACGCGACCACGAAATTACCTGCGGGGTCCGATTCGCTCACTGCCGTCTTCGGCGGCGGCACTTCGCTCACCACCAGCACCTCCAATGTTCTCAGTCAGGCGGTCAATACCGCGACTTACATCGACACGTCCATGACTTGGGATGGCATCACCCGCTATTACGAAATCTATCTGCCTGCCGTGCTCCCGGCCAATCCGCCCTTGCTGTTGATGCTTCACGGCACGAAGAACACTTCCACCTTTGATCCGCAGGCCATTATTTCGCAAAATTGGGGCTGGCCAGAGGTTGCCGACGACTACGGCTTCATCCTCGTGAAACCCGCTTCCACCTGGGACCCAAATTCGGCCCAGTGGAACTGGAATGCATATTTCATGGATGAAGCTTTTCCCGACGGTGAGGCCGGTACTTGCACCGAACCTCCCGCTTCCGGCTGTCCGGACGATGTCGGTTTCCTCCGCCAGTTGATCGTCAATCTCACAACTCAATACAACGTGAATCCGAACCAGGTGTATGTGGCCGGAATGTCATCGGGCGCCCAGATGGCGGAGCGTGTCGGCGTGGAAATCTCCGATCTCGTAGCCGCGATTGGTCCGAGTTCTGGCCAGCTTGTCGGTCAGCAGAGTCCTCCGGGTGGCATTCCCGGCCTGCCGGGAGACGCTCTCGCGCCCATCGCCGTTCAGGAGTGGCACGGCACACTCGACACCAACCTGTGGCCCTGCGGCTACGGTACGACCTATTACTCGGGCGTTTTGTTTACGCTCGACACCGTCGACGACACTTTCAACTACTGGACCCAGCAGAACGCGTGCTCTACGCTCCAGACGACGCAACCTTTGTGTTTGAACGGCAAGCCCAACAATGCGAACGACGCGCCCGCTCCGGGATTGACCGGAAACACCGGCAACATTGCCAGCGGCTGCGCGAACAATTCTGAAGTCCAGTTCATCTGGGAACCGGATGTTGCGCACTCCTGGCAACAGCAAAACGACACCACGCGCTGGCTCTTTTTTGCCGCGCACCCCAAACAGCCTTCGAAGTTACGCTAGTCACGAAGCTGGATTCAAATCCATGAGCGTGAATTATGATAATGATATCGGGCGCGCGTCGGTCGAGAGTTTGTAGAGTCGCGGGGAAGACCAGTCATGGGAGTTGAGCAGGTAGCAGACAGCAGCGAAATGATGAAGGAACTGACCACCTATATTGCCGAAAAGGTGGTGAAAGGTAAAAGTCAGATCACGCAAGACACGCCGCTCGTTTCCTCCGGCTTGGTCGATTCGTTCGCGCTCATCGATATCTTCATGGAACTGCAGAGGATCGCGGGCCGCAAGGTTCCAGCCAGCAAAGTACAGGCAAAAGACATGGACACCGTGCGCCTCATGTTTGCCACCGCCGAGAAATTCGGCAAACCCGTCAAGAGCTAGAACTCCAGACCATCGCCTTACTGTCGCGCTTCTATGCCGAAAATCCACAAGACGATCCTGCCCCGCATCAAGAAAGCGCTCCGCGAAAAAGGAGTGCTGAAAACGGCATGGGCGTGCGTGCGCGGCCCCTGGTCCCTGATCGCCGATTATCGCCGCACTAAGAGAGTTTTCGGACGTCGCGTGCAGGATGAGTTCGATCTCCGCTACGGCGTCGAGACCAGCACCCGCGTCCATCTCACCGATCTCAAGATTGACAGTCCCAACTGGATCTACGCGGGCGGCTACTGGCCCACCTCCACCGCCATCATTCACGAGGCTCTTGCCGCGCTCCCGATTCGCTTCGCAGATTTCGTGTTTATCGATTTCGGCTCCGGCAAGGGAAGGGTACTTCTTCAGGCTTCCGACCTGCCTTTCCGCAGGATTGTCGGCGTCGAATTCTCCTCCGAACTTCACGACATCGCGGTCAGCAACATTGGACGCTACAAGAGCGACAATCAGAAATGCCACAAAATCGAATCGGTCTGCATGGATTTCACCCTGTTCGAAATTCCGCCAGACCCCCTCGTGGCCTTCGTCTATAACCCGTCGTCCGAGGCCATTACCGCAGCGCTTGCCGGCAATATTGCGCAGTCTCTGCGCCAGCATCCGCGGGAGCTTTGGGTCATCTACGTCACGCCTGCGTATAACGTTTTCGAAAGCGGTCCGTTGCATTTGCAGCAACAAAAAGCGGTTCCCGGTAAATACACGATTTTCAGCAACACCACGAAATCCGTGGCCGCCGTGTAATGTGGCCGCGTGTAATGCGGCCGCCCTGTAATGTGGAAGAGCGGCCCTTTAGGGCCGCGTAGGCCTCTCTAATTGACTTGGGCTTTAGCCCCTGAGGCGTGCAAGAAATTCTCGATGACACACGTAACGGATCGGCCCGATACTACGCGATGTATGACCTTCAAGGTTCTCCGGGAGTTTCCCACGCCTGAGATCGAGCGCGCATGGCGCGATTATCTCGCTCGCATCGAGGCTGCCTCCCACTACGAATCCCCGGAATACTTCATTGAACCGCTTTGGGCAGACCGTCAGCGCTTTGCCGTTCTCGCTTTTGACCGCGACCAGGTCGTCGGAGTCCTCACCGGCATGCACGCCGGCAAGAACGTGATGTCGGGCCTTCCCGCTCGCCCTCAAATCAGCGTAGACCCAGCATTCGACACTGCAGCGGCTCTTGAAACGCTGGCAGAAGGTCTCTTGCAGGAATCCGCGTCCGCCGAACTCGTCAGCGTCTATACCTGGGATCTTCTGAAGCTTCCATCTTTCGAGAAGCGCGGCTTCCAGTGCCAGCAACTCCAGGGAAACGTCGTGCTCGATCTCACGCTCGGCGCCGATGCTTTATTCAAGCAGTTTCCCAAGGACCGCCGCAGGAACATCCGTTACGCGGAAAAGAACGGAGTCGTGATCTCCGAGATCACGACCGATCAGGATATTGCTGACGCCTACGCGGTCCACTCCGCCTGGCGCGGAACTTCGCGCAAAGTAGTCCATGCTCGAAAGAAGACCTTCGAAGCCTACGAAAAAATCGCCAAGCTCAAAGGCAATCGCCTTCTGCTCATGGCGCGCGTCGACGGAAAAGCGGTCGCCATCAACAGTTTCAGGTTTTATCCGGGCGGATTGTTTGAATCGTCCGCCAACAGCTCGCTCGACGAATTCATTCACCTGAAGCCGAATGACCTGCTCCAGTGGAAGGGAATCGAGTGGGCTTGCAATCACGGCCTTCGCCGCCATTCTCTCGGAGGCTCGCACCCATTCCTGCTGCGCTTCGGTGGCACCGTGATTCCCATCCTCCGCTATCGCCTGGACCGCACCTTCCTTCATCGCCATGACTTGAGCGACACCGTCCAGGGAGTCGGCCGCCGCATCGTGCGCAACCTGCCGCCTTTCATGGAAGACAGCATCCGCAAACTAGCCGGCAAAAGGAAGAAGTGAAACCCTCGGCACGCCGCGCAGCAGCAAAGGCAGAGCGAGCGCTTCGTCCTGTGCCGCGAGAATATGGCGAGCGAACCTGAGCGCGTCTCAGAAGGCTGCGTGGGCAAGGAAGAAAGCAGAACTCTTGTTTGGATGGAAGGCCGCGCCTGGCCTACCCCGAAAGTGCTCTTGCAGCAATACGCCGTCGAGCAATGGCATTTTTCATGCGGCGTCTGCTTCTATAAGGCGACCGTCTTTGACACTGGCGGAGATGCGCTCTCCGCTCAAGAGCTGGAACGTGTATTTGCCGTTCTCAGGCGCGCCCTGGATTATGGCACGCTTTTCGAAATCGATGGTGACTTGCCTTCCCGAACCTTCAATCGTTGCGATTTGGAACCTGCTCATGGCTCTTGTCCTCTCACGATAATCTCTGACATGCGCCGCACGTCGCGGTCAAGTGCCTAGATAGTAAGCGTAGTCTCCGCGCCCGTGGCAAAGGAGAATACCTCCACATAAAGGAAAAGTGTAGAATTCCGCGGGAACAGGAACCACAAAATGAAACCTGTCATTGCAATAACTCTGTTGGGGCTGACGCTAAGCGTCTCAGCACTTGGGACGCAGACCTTGAGGCTCAAGGTCACCGACATTGAGGAAATACCTCACGACAAGGATAGAGATGAGTGCGGCGTAGCTGATTTGCCCTGTCATACGAGGGAAGAGTACAAAGTGTCTGCACACAACAAAACGACCAACTTCGTGTTCGCGTGCAAGACAGACTATCTCTCCTACTTCAAGTCCCCGACTGAAATGTCGTACCTTCCCTTGGATAAACCGATGAAGGTTTGCATGGTGTTTTTTCACGTCGGAGATACGGTCACCTTTACAGCTGTACGCGGCGGTTGGGCTCCGGACGACGGTGTTAAGGATGATGCGGTGCAACCGTTCACGATAAAAAGCGAGAGTGAATTCAGTCATAGGCCGTGACTGAAAGGGAAGCATGGGTCAGCTCCTTTTTTGCCTTTGATACCTTCGCTGGATCATGGGGTGTGGCCTGTCAACGGATCACCCAGTCCCGGAAGGGACGGCCCAGTTTCCTGCCCCAGCCTGAAAACCTCTTGACTTAGCAACTCCCGCTCCTAAGAATCGAAGCATCGGCAGATTAAGCTGTCAGATCCGACCCGTCGTCGCCCAGGCGGCGATTGCCTAAGCTCTTTGAAATCAGGATTTTGAGAATTTTCACCTGTAGAATCAATATTTTGCGGGGATCGAGCGACAAAAGAGTGGATTTTTCATAGCTAAGTCCAACGCGCTCAAGATTTTACCTCTAACTCTCACGGGCTCAAGATTTTGCAAGGAAATTCTCGCTAACATGATGATTCTAATAGACTGCGGTTCTAAGAAAAGATGGGGGGGTGTCAGTCGCCACGCAGGTGCTGCTTTACTTCCCCCATTCGGCCAGCATCTCTGTAATCTTCCCGCGATCGATCTTTCCATTCACGTTTAGCGGAATCTGCGGAAAGTGGTAAATGCGGTTGGGAACCATGTAACGCGGCAGCCGCTTATCGCACGCGGCGATGATGTCACTGTCCCGCTCCGGATCGGAGCCCGATACCACCCCAACAATCCCGGATGCCGAGCCATCCGACAGCGGCCATGGGATCGCAACCGCCAATTCGGTTCGCGCCGCCTCCCGCAGCACCAGGTCAATTTCCTGCAGCTCGACACGATATCCGTTGACCTTGACCTGAAAGTCGCGGCGGCCAAGATAAAACAGGCATCCACGTTCGTCCTGCCGCACCAGGTCGCCCGTGCGGTACCAGATTTGGTCTCCGGTGTGTTTCAGGCGCACAAAACTCTTGGCCGTCTTTTCCGGATCGTTCAGGTATCCCCGCGTGACTTGCGATCCGCCCAGGCAAAGCTCGCCGCTCTCGCCCACCGGCACGGGCGTGAGGTCTTCATTCACCGCGCAGACCTGCTGCCCGTCAAACGGCCAGCCGATCGGCACCAGTCCTCGCACGCATTCGGCCGGCGACGTTTCCGGATTCCAGCGGTAGTAGGTGATGGCAATCGTCGCTTCGGTAGGCCCGTAAAGGTTTTCCAGGACGGAGTTGTTCGCCGCTTGTTGCCACGCCTCGGCGAGGCTTGCGGAAAGCGCTTCGCCGCAAAACAGGCTCCAGCGCAAGGTGGGAAATGCTCCCGGCTCCAATATTCCCAGCTTGGATGCGAACATGGCCACCGATGGCACGGAGAACCAGCAGGTTAGCCTTTGCTCATCGACCAGCGTCGCCGGCGTGAGCGTCTGCTCGGCGTAGGGAACCAGCGTTGCGCCCGCGTCCCAGCAGGTAAACAGATCGTGCACGCTGAGGTCAAACGTGAGATCGAAATTCTGCGAGCAGCGGTCCCCGCTATGCATGCGGAACCTCTTCGCCGCATACTCCATGTACGCGACGGCATTGGACTGGCTGACAGCCACGCCTTTTGGAACGCCCGTGCTGCCGGAGGTGAACAGCAGATACGCGGTATCGCTTCTGTCGACAACGGGATCACTGGGGTCCGCGATCTTCGACAACTCCCGCGCCAGAATTACGCGATGCGACGAGGCGAGGTCGACCGATGGCCCCCAATCTGCGTCGGGCACGATCAGCGTCAAGGCTTTGTCCAGCCGGGGAAGCAAAGACTCCAGAGTCGAGGCGCACTCGCGGCCCACGATGACTGTCTTGCAACCCGACGCACGCAGCATCACCAGCGTTCGCTCCAGCGGGAACTTCGGATTCAGGGGAACATAGCCGCGTCCGCTGCCCAACACGCCGAGGATTCCGCCGTAAGCGCCAACGCTGCGATCGGCCAGAACGGCAACGACTTTTTCAGAAGGATCGAGCGTGTCCTTGAGGCAAGCCGTAATTCGGCCGGCATAGTCCCAGAGCTGCGCGTAGCTCAGCAGTTGTTCGCCGAGCTCGAGCGCCGAATTGCCAGGCTTAGACCGGAGGGAGCTGAAGAACCCGCTGATCAAGCTTCTCGATGGTTGCGCCATGCTTCGTGTCAGGGCACCGCTTGAGGATGCCGCAGTTCCTCCGATCCCTTCAAGGATTGGTCTGTCGATGCTCCAGGATGTCGAACAACCGGTCGGCGACAATCTGATCGCCTTCCGCATTCAGGTGAGAGATGCCGACATAAAGCGAACTTTTCTGGTCGTCGAGCGCGTCGCCGAGATAGTAAAAATCCGGGCTCTTCACTTCGCGGCCCTTGGCGTAGACCGCCTGGTACATCAGCCCAAGATCGGGGAACTTCTTATACTCCGCGCTCAGCACTTGTTGCTCGGAGGGCGTCAGTTCCTTGTGTCCGACCGCCAGATTCGGATACCACGCATAGACGGGACGGAATCCATATTGCTTCGCGAGCAAGCCGATCAGGGTCATGTTTTGCTCGTAATTCGCCACGACCTCCGCGGGAAGCGTCTCCGTATCCAATGCGAGCTTCTTTTTTTCCTTGTGATGCAGTGGCGCTTTAATGCCGATTTGCTCGAGGAAATGATAGGTGTTGGTCTCGCGGAAGTAGGAAAAGCCCGCTTTGTGCGCGCCGCCCCAGTTGTCCAGAAAGTTGCGGAACTGGTTGTAGTTGCTGTGCACGTCGGCGTGGCCGTTCTGGTAAGCTGCAAACGCCTCGGTGCCGCCGTCGTAAAACAGCACGATATCGGGCTTGCGAGTCGCGTGTTTCAGGTACTCAATCAGCCCAACCATCTCCTGCGTGTTGGACCAGCCCTTTTCCGCGTAGTTCACGATGCAAACGGGCTTGCCGGCCTTCTCGTAGTCTTGCGCAACCAGCGATGGAATGCTCGCTTCGTCCGGCGCGCCCGCGCTCCACATCACCGAATCGCCAAACACCCAGATCGTGAAGGTCTTGTCATCGCATCGCGTGTGCAGTGTCCGCCGCACGCCCTCCTGATCGATGGCCAGCATTTCGCCCTGATAAGGAGCGCGGCGCCAGAGAACATACTGGTGATAGATCACCTTGTTGGCCTCGGCAAACTCCTTCTTGTACTCGCGCAGCGCAGAGCTTCCGGTGTGCGCGGAGTCCATCTCGACGCCGGGTTCCATTGCGTCCTGCGCAGGAGGACGGTATCGCCAGTATGAGTAAAGCTCGACCAGGGCGAGCAGAGCGACGCCGAGTGTCACGGCCACGCAGAAGCGGACAGCAAAAGTTCTCAGAATGGATTTGTACGGTGTTGCGGGCGCCGGACTGGTCTGCACGGTCGAATCACTTACTGTTTGCGGCACAAACGGCTGATCCTCACTTCTTGGACTGAGTCTCAATGAATGCTAGCACAGCGGTTTTGCTCTTAAACGCCGCCGTAATCACCGGAGTAATGCTGATCCGCGCGAGCTAAAACAAGGCATACATGACTGGTCCGGTATCACTTTGGCCAGGCTGGAAAATTACGCTCAAATACAAAGCCAGAACAAGCACTACCGGAGTGATCCACACCCAGCGTTCGCTGGTCAGAGCGCCGACCAAAGCTCCGAACAGATGTTGGATCGTGCCGGTTGCGGTTTCGGTCCAGTTGCGTGCAGCCTCCCCCAAACGATCAAGGAGTGCGCCCGCTCCGATCACCGCGAAGTATCCGATCACAGCCAGCAGCGTCATCGCGTAGAAGCTGTGGTCCAAGGCTAGATGATGGTAGGAGGAGATAGAAGCGATCGCCTTCAGCATGGCGAATGCCTGCCGCACGCTTTCGGCGCGGAAGAAGATGTAGCCGATGCAGACCGCAAGAAACGTCAGTGCCCATGAGATTCCAGTTGCCAGCGCACCCGTCCATTCAAATCCCACGCGCTTCCGGAATTCCTGCCATTGCCGGTGCAGTACCAGCAAAATGCCATGGTAGGTGCCCCAGAACAACAGCAGGACGCTGCCCTCGTGTCCCGCGGAAATGTGCCACACTCCGAATACAAACATGGCAATCACGAGCGAAAGATTGCGCCACCATACTTCACGCCGGGCGGTCGCCAGGGGCAGAAATAGGAAGTCGCGAATCCAGAATGACAGCGACATGTGCCAGCGCGTCCAGAACGTGGAGATCGTAGTCGACAGATAGGGCCGGTTAAAGTTCTCGTGCAACTGTATGCCAAACAGTCGAGCCGCTCCGATCATGATGTGAGTCCAGCCGCAGAAGCTGAAGTAGAGCTGAAAACCGTAGGCGATGATCAACAGCCAGACGTCGAGTCCACCTAAATGTGTGGCACCGCTCGGGGAGAACGCGGTCTTGAAGATCGCATCAACGCCGGCTCCCTCGTAAAGACCGCCGCCCATGACGTTGGCGAGAGCCGACATCATGACGCCAATCGCGACGCGGCGCACTCCCGTGTTCAGATCGTCTTCGCTGACAGCCCACTCCTGCCGAAATTGCGGCAGCATGCTCGACATCCGGCAGATCGGCCCCTGCAACACCGTTGGCCAGAACGACATGTACAGACAAAACTCGAGCAGCGTGGGGTCCAGTTCTTCTTCCCGATAAAGCTCCAGCAGATAACTCAGCGCCTGAAAGGTCCAGAATGAGATTCCCAGAGGGAAGATCATTCGTTTAAGCAACGAAAGCGGAGATCCGGAGGGCGCGACATTTCCAAGCAGCGGCAGGTATTTAAAAACACTGAGCAATACCAGATTGAAGAGGATTCCAGTCCAAAGGCGCCCGACCGTGATCTTCTTTTTCAGCCACTCGCCCAGCGCATAGTTCATGAGCGAGCTGAAGATGAGGACTACGATCAGCCATGTTCCCCAACTGAAGTAGAAAATCCAACTGGCGACAAGGTAGAGCGCCTGGCGAGCGGTCGTGGAGCGAAGCCGCATGGCCACCAGCCACACCGCCAGTACACCAATTCCGTATTCAAAAAGTTCGATCATTATTCAAAAAGTTTAATCGGCAAATGTTTCCTACTGAGAAATTGCTACCGGCTTGCCTGCCTGTCTTCCCGACGCAGCGCTCGACGCGACTCTTTTCAACACGTCAGCAAATTGGGCGGCCACGACCGACCAGTCAAACTGGGCCGCCTGTTGCACGGCCGCCTGTTCGAATCTACGTCGTACCTGGGCATCGCGAAGAAAAAGCAAAATGGCCTCGGCAAAAGAAGAGGCCTCGTCCGCCAGCAGAAGGTCGCGGGCATTCTGGAAAGTGAGTCCCTCGGCTCCAATGGAAGTCGAGACCAGCGCCTTGCCCATCGCCATCGCTTCATAAATCTTGAGCCGCGTTCCGCCCCCGATCCGCAACGGCACCACTACCACGGTCGCATCGCGAAGGTAATCCGTGACCGATGGTACGGTTCCTGTTACCTGGACAGACTTCGAAGCGAGTCGCAGAACTTTTTCAAAAGGATGCCGTCCGACAATCTGAAAAATTGCATCTGGGAACTCGGCCAGAACCCGCGGCCAGATCTGCTCACAAAAATATTCCACGGCATCAATGTTCGGCTCCCAATCCATCGAACCTGTGAATACGATACGCGGGGGTGCGGCCGACGACGGCGGAGCGACCTGAAATTGCTCGATATCCACTCCGGTCGGCACGACGGTGATCTCGACCGAGGGATCCATCTCTAGCATCTGCTGGCGGTCGTTTTCGGAAACCGCGATGATGTGGTGAAAGCGTCCCAGGGCACGCTGCTCGTAACGCGACATGCGCGCGGCTTCGAGCGCGTAGGAAGCTTTCCTCAGTGGGTTCGTTTCCGTCGTTGCCATGCGCTGCCACAGTGCGCTCTCCACGTTGTGCTGAAAGAGCAGGCAGGGAATCGGCAATTTGGCGGGAAAGTTCATGGTGGGATGCAGGAAGTCGCAGATCGCCACATCGAAGCGCCCGCTCGAAAGCTGGCTGGCCACCATCTCACGTACTGCTGGATGCGTGAACTTCGAGATCGAATACGGCGCTAAACGCGGCAAACGATAGAGGTAGTCAAGAACGCCGCGAAATCCCTGAGCATCTGCAACGCCGGTCCAGAGGATGTGCGATTGCGGGAAGTGCTGGGGGAGCGCCGTTTCGTACTCAGCATCACGCCGCCCACCATAGTACGAGATCAGCGTGAGCTCATGGTCCCGCCCGAGCCGCTTCAGGATGTTGAAGGATCGGATTTTGCCGCCCGTATCAACCGGCAGGAGTTTGCTGGCTTTGACCCACAGCACTCGCACTCGATGTATCCCTTTTCCCGTAAATCCCGGCGCACTTGGTCGCAGTGCCCCCTGCGCGACGGGTCACTTAGCAGCCTACCACGGGATTTCTAAACGCCGGCAGAGACGAGCGAGCGGCCGGATTACGTTGGCAATGGCCGTGCTGCTTCTTTACTGAAGTTGGGGAAAGATGCACGTTTGGAATGCACGCGTCGAGTTCGGGGGATAGCCGGTTATTACCGAAGAACGGGCTCCATTCGGCACGCTTTTTCCGATAATCGTATGCGGATCGCCAGGAGAATGAACTTGGTAAATTGTTGCAAAGAATTGCTGTTGGAGCATGAAAACGGGCACGCTTGGGCCATCCGTCGGACTAGAATGCGATGTTATACTCACGTTTGGTGGTCTGGTTCCTTCCAGGTAAAAGACATGAAAAAAATACTGCAAATAAGCTTGCTGTCTACCCTCGTCTTGCTGATGACCCTGTCGGCGTTTGCGCAACAACTTTACATTTCAAACGAGTCGAAGATGAGCCTCGAGCTCCTGGATTTCGGAGTTACGCCTCCGGCGTTGACCACTCTGTTCACGGCGCCGGCCAAGCTTGATGACTTGACCCTGAATGCGCAGGGCCAACTCATTTATTCCATACCTTCGCTTGGACAAGTTGATCTGTACGATCCGGTTGCCCAGCAAAATTCCGTTCTGGTCACGGGCGTCAAATTGGCTCGCGATCTGGAAATCGAGCCGGGCGGACAGAGCATGCTCATCGCGATCTACAGTCCCGGCGGAATCGTTCGCTTCAACTTTGCTACCGGGACAATCACCACGCTGGCAAAGAAACTAGGGACTTGCGATGGCATTGCTTATGACCCATATGGAAACCTCTATGCGGTCGCCAATCACAACACCATCGTCCAGATCGATCCGGTCGCGGGAACGATTCTGAATACGCTGGTCCTTGAGCCTCACCATGGCATCAACGGGGCGGACGGGCTTACCTACGATAGCTATTCGGGTAATTTGTGGGCGACCCACGATGGGACCACTGGCCCCGGTGTTTTACAGATTCCGATCACAGCAACCGGTCTGAGCGGGACCTACACGTTTTACCTGTTCACATTGCTTTCGCGTAAGGGCGTTGCCCCGGATGGCATCAAATCCGATGGCTTGGGAAACCTCTATATCGGGGGGATCTGGAATGTAGTGGTTTTCAACATTCCGACGAGTGCGATTACTCAGACTGTTGTAGTAAGCGGCGCTGATGGCGTCTCTCTGGTGCCCGGCACGTACCCGAAGTCGCATTGAGTTGCACGACGACGGTCTCTGACGGGAAGTTTTAGTCTTCGATTTCTGCTGGACTGCTATTGAGAAGGGGCGCCCGGATTCGGGCGCTTTTTTCTGTCCAACTTCGGCCGCACCTCGATCAGCCCCATCATCCCACCGTCGACATGCTGCAGGATGTGGCAGTGATAGGGGAAAATGCCGACAATTTCGGGGCTGCGGAAATCCATGCGAAGTTTCACGCTCGGGAACTTGGCCGAAACTCCATCCCAATAAGGGACGTCCACAGTGTCGAGGAGATAACTTTCGCTGGCCGGTTCACCATCGCGATCGAGCAACAGGAAGTGGGACTGGTGGATGTGAAACGCGTGCGATTCCATCGAGCGATTTTCGATCGTCCAGTCTTCGACATCGCCTTGATGAACGACAATATCCGGAGTCAACGATGCGGGATCGAACGCTTTTGGAGTGCGACCTTCTTCGGTGAGATAAAAAATCGTGGACGTCTCCGGATGCTTAAGGTCCATGATTTTTTCAGAAAAATAAAGCTTGCGCTGGCGAACGGGCGAAATCGCGGCAAGAGCTGCCCGTGGTCTGACACCTCCATTTGCTACGGGTCCCTCCGCTAGCGCGTGCGGCTCGTGCGCGTCGCTGGACGAGACGATTCTAGCCAATGGCCGGGGAGGAGTGAAATCGTCTGTGTCCGCGATGGCCGCTGCCTCACTCCCGGGTGCGGGAGGCTCACTGTCTTCATCTTCGGGAGGATTGGTGTCGGCCCCGGCTGTGATCAGTTCGGCCTTCGTTCCCTCGGGCGGCGTCTGAAATATGAATTCTGCCCGCCCACCGGGAGGGATGAGAATTTCGGTCTTCCACAGTGCCGTTCCCGCGTGTGAGGTGGCGTCGGAGATTGGAACTCCATCGATTGCGACCAGGCCCAAACTCTGCCAACTTCCATTCCTGACAACCAACCCTGAACCTTGCCACTCGCCGTTGAACAAGACTCCCAGGTTCACATATGTGTCCGCCGAGGCATTCAGCACCCGCCACAGTTCACGCGTCTGCGGCTTCGTATTGATCGTCGCGACCGGATATTCGGGGAAGGGAACCGGAATGAAATTGACGGAAAGGTCTTTTGCCGGGCGGCTGGGATCGTGATCCGAAGATGCGCCGGCTGAAGAATCGAGTTTCTGATCTCGAATTACCAATACTCGCTCGGGCAGTCCCGCCACGAGCGGATTTGCAGAAGCAATGCCCTCGACGATGAGAGCTCCAGACGCGCCTCCAAGCACTTGTTCTTCGCTGTGTCCATGAGGATGCGGATGGTACCAGTACAGCCCGGGCGGCTGATCCTTGGGAATGCGTACGCGATACAGGAAGCTCTTGGAAGGCGGAATCGAGATATGAAGCGAATCGTCGCCCGGACATACAGGCGACCCACTAAGACCGTGGAAATGGAGGTTGGTTGCGTTCGCCGTCATCGCAAACGACGTGCAGGTAGGTGTCACCACTCGGTGGGCATGCCCCGCCGATGACGGAAGGCTAAGTTCGTTCTTGAGACTCAAGAGCAGCAGGTCACCGGGCCGCACTCGCAGCGTAGGCGAGCGGTCGCCCGGCTCATCCACATAGCAATAGCGCATGTGACCCGCGGAATCCAGAGAGTTGCGCATTCGGAGGCTGACCCGCAACCGCCCGTTATGGCTCACCAGTTCCTTGGGAGACTCGATGGTAGTGGCAACAGAGGCCGAGCACGGATCAGGTTTTTGCGGAATGCCGAAAGTTAACGACGAGAATGCCAAGCCTACGATTGCTGCCAAAGCGAGACGGAGAGTGTGAAGTCTGAAGCAGGTCATTCCCAGTCCCCGCATCCGGGATGTGACCATCAATTTCGCACTCCCGCAATCTGATGAGCTTTTATTGCAGTCCGTTTTGCGTGAATTTGTAAGCCGTGCTTCCCGTCTCAGCGGTCAGGTAAATACTGGACGCTTGTCCGGCCGTGCTGTAGTTGTCGATCACAATCCCGCTGGGACCTCCATCGACCGCCGCTGTTGTGAGCGGAGAGGTTTCGGTGGTCGCTGCTATGACGCAGCCCGACGTGCCGCTGCCGGTGCAATCTTGCGTCAATCCGAAGAAGAAGAAGTCAGTTCCACCGGAGACGTTGGGGTTATAAAACTCCGTCCAGTTGGTGCAGCTGGCGCCCGTGGTTGTCAGTAGTTGCTGAGAGAACGCTGGGGGAACATTCAGCGTGGCTCCAGTGAAGCCGAAGGCATATTGCCAGGGAGTATCGTCCGCGGCGCCGGTTCCACAAAGGCGAATCTGCCCATCCGGCAGGCCAAGATAGTAATCATTGGTGAAGGCAGGCTGTGGAATCGTGACCGAAGTGCCGCCAAGTCCGATATTCGCCGTGATGGTGTTCGCCAAAGTGGCTGTATCGGTCTCGACCAGAACCGCGGAATGACCATTCGTCGAGCTCACGATGAAAGTGGTGCCGTTCGTGACGTCGACGATCGGCGGGGCAACAATACTGGCACCCTTGCCAATCGGAATTGTCGCGACCGCCCCGTTTGTAACGTTGATCTGGTAAAGATTTCCGGCTCTGCTTCCAACCATCAGGAGGCCAAGGCTGCTGTCCAGAACTGGAGGAGTAATTCGCCCGCCGCTGATTGAAATCGGCCACCAGGGATCCGTGGAAAGCGCCGGCGTGCCGTGGAAGACTCCAGTAATTTTGTAGATATAGCCGCCGTCGACTGCGACATAGGCCGCATCGTTTTCATAATCGATCCAGGGCGAGGAAGACGTACTCTTGGTTGCTCCAAAAGAAAGAGATGTCATCGAGGCGGGAGCGGCGGCTTTCGCGATTGTGCCCTGACCGGTAGTCCAGGTCAGCACGTGGAACACGATGGAGCTGCTCAGGGTTTCTACAAAGGCGATTTTCGTTCCGTCCAGGGAAATCACTGGAGACACCGAGATGTATCCACCTGAGCTGGTTGTGATGTTGTAAGCAAACATCACTGAAGGAGTCGCGCCGCACAACCCACCCGTACCCGAATAGAGATTGTTCACGCCGATCAAATTTGCTTGGCCAGCGGTCTTTCCGGCGACGTTCAATCCAAATACGACATAATCATTGGCGCAACTCGGGGGAGCACCTGGATCATAGGTGTATTTGGCGGGAGACATGTTGGGAGCGACTCGGCCCCTGACTAAATTGATATTCCAGTCCCGATGATGCCCCGCGGTGGTTGCGGGATCGCTGACGGCGTCCGCGCCCTGGAAAAAATTGGAATTCGCTGCGGGGAAACGCTGCATGAGCTGATGCTGGATGCGAGGTTCCCGCTCTGCCAGGCCCGGATTTCTGGCGAGCCCGTCGAGGGTAAACACGAGACTGTGGTCGGACCAGTCTTGCGGAACGCCAATGTGCGTCGGAGCGCCCGCTTCCTGGGCCCAAACACCTGCCGAAGCAAGAAATAGAAATCCCACGCAAAATGCTGTCAGAGCACCATGCAGATGTTCAGACTTCACGGCTGCCTCCAGTTGCGGTTGGATTTTCCAATTGTAGCCGCTTTCCAGTCCCCTGGGATTAACTGATTCTAGTCCGATAGTTACTTGTGCCAATTGCCCAAGAGTAATGCCTGCCCCTTCGTGAAGGTTATGCCTGGCCGGGAAAGTTGGACAAGGTAAAATCGAAACCCGGAACTGAAATCCATGAAGCTCAACAAGCTAACCATAACGCCGCTGAGCTTGTGGTGGATTCTCTTAAGTCTGTCGTCCCTCCTGCCCTTCTCCAGTCAGCACGCCTTCTCCCAGCTGATCGAAACCCAGCCATTCGTTTTGGAGGGACGTGTTCTTGACCCAAGAGGCAATGCCTTGCCGGGAGCCTCGATCGAGATCTTCATTCACGAGCCCCAGGGACACGGCCAGGTCGTCCGAAGGACAATCTCGGGAAGCGACGGATTCTTCACCGTCCATGTACCCCGACCGGGCCAGTTCGACGTGAGAGCAGAGGCCGCCGGATTTCGTGCCGTGAACAAGTTGGTCACGGTAGCAGCAACCGCTACGACCGCGTCCTCCGCAATCGAAATCCGTATGACCCAACTCGCGCCGCGAACCGAAAACGTGACAGTGACCGCGGACGTGATCCAAGGCGACGTCATGTCGCCCGATCCCGCCGAGAAAGTTTTTGCCTCCGAGGATTTGATCGACGCGAATCCTGGCCGTCCGGGTGCGCCCATCTCCATCCCGGGCTACCCGATTGAAACGGCTTCCAGCGGCATCAAGGCTCCGCAGTATTTTGCACCGGGCGTAGCCGGAGACCACGGCGAGCCGATCGCGCAATATATACAGGTGGGCAGCTATCTGGTGCCGAACAATCTTTCGGCGAATGCGCACGGCAACGGCTACTCCGATCCGAATATCTATATTGCGGATGTGATTGAGAGCGTGCAGGTGGATGGCGGGGCCTACAACGTGCGCGAGGGCAATCACGCGCTGAATCTGGCCGCAATCTATGGGCTGCGCTCCCGCCTGGATCCTTTCATCACTCTGACCGGAGATTACCGGGATATCACGGCCACGGCGGGTATGAGTCCTTCGCCAAATTCCTGGATCGCCATGGAAGGCTCGTTCGGCAACGGATTTCTCGATCGCCTCGAGCACCGCAAGCAATTCAAATTGAACGGTGGGCGCATCTTCCACGCGGGAGATCACACGTTCAACGTGTTCGGGATCGGCTACCTCGGCTATGGCTTTGTCGCGGGACTGAAGCCGATGTACGGATTCAATTCCATCGATGCGGCTGCCGGTTGGCAAGTGTACCCGGATACGATCGATCCGCGTCAGAAGGACCAGACGCACACTGCGCTCGTGGCCTTGAACGATGTCTGGAAGCTGGGCGAGCATCAGGAACTACAGCTCTCTGGCTTCTTCCGCACTTACAACCTCTCGTTGTTCTCCGATTTCGGACTGGGACTGATCCGGCAGAGCGAGTTCCGCACCGTGGAAGGCGCGAGCGTCGGGTATGTGAACAAGATCACGCAGCACTTCACGCTTCTGGCGGGAACGGACTACAACCGCGAGGCGCCGCGCCGCGACGATCTCGACCACTACAATTTCTACAATCCCGCGGAAGCCTCCTACTACGGCCCTTTCGTCAAGATCGCCGGAAACAATGTGACGATCAGCGATGTGGCTTCCTGTGTGGCCGGGCAAGGTGATCTGAGCAAATATGTCCACTACTACCTGGGCTGGCGGCATGATGAGATTTGGATCGACAACCAGGACCTTGTTGCTCCCCAGGATTCCACATACAAGTTGGCGGGCCTCGATCTGCCGAAAGCGACGATCACTTTTCTCCCCGGACAGCACGCACCGCTGATTTCTTTCAGCTTCGGCAAATCATTCTTTACCGAAGATCCCAGAGAGGGGTTGGCGACCGGTCCGACCGGCAAGCCTGCTTACGTCAGCGCGGTAGAGAGGGCGCGCTCGTACCAGATGGTTGCTATGAAGACGTTCCACAAAACGGACCTCAAGCTGACGCTGGGTAGCGAGACGCAAAGCAACGAGTACGGCAAGATCGATCCGGATCAGGGAATCCAAGAGCCGCTGGGGCCGGGACGCATCCGTTTCCTGGCGGCCACGCTTCGTCAGACGGTCGCCAATGGATCGCTGCAGGTAACCTTCGAGCAGGCGGATGCGCGCCTGGTTGGCGTACCAATATCGTCAATTACGCCTGAAGTGCCAAGGTTGATCGGCGATGTTCTGGGGACATATCAAAAATTGCCCTTTCATTTGCAGGCCAAAGGTGAATTCGAATATGTGGGCAGAAAAGTCGTTGGAACCTCCTGCGATGCATCCCAACCCCTCACTGGAGGAACTGCCTACTGCCTCGGCGTGCCGAACCAGGAGTTCCGCATGGCATTAGCGCGGCCCTTCCTTGACGGCAGGATGAGCGCTGGCCTGAACATGATGATTGCCAGCGGCTGGACGGGCCAGACGACAGAAAATTTCGCCGCCGCGTCGGTTTATGGGCCCGGGAAAGTGGGTCTCGTAAATGGAGTGGTTCCCGTGAATCCAGTGAACGAAGTTGTGGGTGTGCGCATACCTTCCTACATAAGCTTCAACCTCACCTATAGGTTTGGCCGCAAGAATGGTCCTTGAGTGTGAGCCCGAACCGATCGTAGGCAATCGGTGGCGACCGGCTCCCTGGGCGAACTTTGTTCTCAGTGGCCAATTTGGGCCATACATGAACTTCCGAGATGGGCATAAACTACTTACTGCCGGAGCCTTGGATCCGTTCCGTGGTAAGGTAACGCTCACAAGGTGGTGACTTTGGTTTAAGGCTGGCTCGTAGTTTTGCGTAAAGTGCACGGAAGACTCTGGTAGCATTGCCCTATTACGAGCTAAGTACTTGTTTTCACAGCGGATGAATGGGTCCGGCTGCAAAAGCGAGAAGGCTGCTGCAGCATTAGTTTTCCCTAATTGGCTGCGAAACTGTTTGCTCAGGAGTGTCAGTTGAACGACCCCGCAACCGGAAACGTGCCGCGTCGCAGACGAAGCTGGTATCGGCGTCGCCTGCGGAACCAGCGCATCCTCGGTACATCCGTGCTGATGGTGATTATCGTTGCCTTTTGCTGGCAGAACGCCGCCCGCCTTCTCGAGTTGCCTGCGTTCCATTTTTCCCAGGTCTTGCCGGATTCCTTTCGCGCGCGTCAGGATTTCCGCACGGCAGACGATCAGTCCTGGACTCCAGTGCGCGGCGGCCGGCACAAAAGCTACCTCTCGCGGATTCCCGGTGTGTATCCGTACTCGCTTGTGCCGGGAGGCGTCGAGAATCCCGCCTCGCTGCGTGAAATTGCGGCCCGCGACCGCGCAATCGGCAGGCATTACGCACACTTCGACTACAACAAGGCGCATCTCGTGCGTCTCACTGAGCCGCTTGATGTTTACGTTTCCTATCGTATTCGCGACACCATCTTCTGGTCGCGAAAGACGATTCGCCTGCCTGCCGGAGAAACGCTGTTGACCGATGGCAAGATGTCTCTCCGGGCCAAGTGCGGCAACCAGATTTCCAATACTCCTCAGCCCGAGGTTTCGGATCAGGAACCGGATGAGGATGTTTTAAACCAGCCCGTCGCGATGGCAGAATTTGTTCCGCCTCTGCATCCCCCCGCGCCCAATTTGCCTGCCGGATCGCCCATGGCCTCTGCCACCGCCTTTAGCGGCGGATTCGCGTTTCCCGTGGTTGCGATGGGAGGCGGTGCTCCTGTTACCGTTTGCAGATATGAAGACGGCGCCATCGACAAGAAATGCAAGCCGCATCACAAACCGCCGAGAACTTCCGAACCGGCTGCCTTCATGTTGATCGCTTTCGGCCTGGCGATGGTCCTGTGGCGCTACCAGTCCAGCCGCCGGCCGCTTGCCGCTTAGCCGTCTGCATCCACTCTGCAAGTAGTTCTACGACTTCCGAGTAAATCCACCGCCCGCTCTGCTGCTAGACTTTGTTTAGAGTCACCAATGTCACGCTTTTCTCACCTGGGAGCGGTGTTTTTTCTCGCGCTGTCGTCCGTGCTGGTGTCCGCCCCGTTGGCTGCGCAGAAGGGTGCCTCCGCCCAACATGACGAGGTCCAGCGCGTGCTGGTGCATGGCACGGGCAGCGCGATGGAAATCGAGATCCAGACCTCCAGCGCTTCCGTATCTCCCGACACGCAGGCAATTACGGGGCCCGACCGCATCGTCGTAGATTTTCCGGGGATGCTCCCATCTGCTGAATTGCGCGCCTTGAAGGTCAATCAGGGTGCTCTAAAAGCCATTCGATCTGGATTGTTCTTCAGCAACCCGCCGATCACGCGCATCGTGCTCGACTTGAGCGAGCCGCAGTCGTATCGGATTTCAACCGCGCGAAATTCCATCATCGTCAAGCTTGGTCCCGCTGCAGCAACAGAGAATCAAGAGACCAGTCTGGCAACCGCTGGAAGCGCACATCTCCAGAATGCCTCGCTGACCGCTGCTCCCCTTGCTCCCACCCCTGCACCGAGGATCGCCGCGGCAACCGTTTCTGCTCAGACCCCGTCAACAGCGATTGTGCCCAGCGCCGGAGTTGTCACCGCGGACGTTGTCTCCGCTAAAACTCAGGATGCCGCGAGCGTGCCAGTGGCCGCGCCACTGCAGCCAGTCCTGCCCCCGGTGAAAGTAAGTTACGAGAATGGTCTGCTCAGCATTCACGCCGAGAAAGCGACGTTGGCAGAGGTACTCTTTGAAGTGCAGCAGCAGACACAAGCTGACATCGCCATTCCGGCAGGCGCGGAGCAGGAACGCGTGATTGCCGATCTGGGCCCTGGTCCTGCTCGCGATGTGTTATCAGAACTCCTGAACGGATCTTCCTACAACTTCGTTTTCGTGGGCAACGAACTCACGCTGGAGCGAGTCATCCTGACGCGCCGCGACTCCGCCCAATAACGGGACTCTCTCCCGTTCATTCGCTCAATAATATCTCTATGGATGCGTGATCAAGCGCACTGGCACGGCCGATCCACCGTTGCCGAGAACGTTGTTCCCGGTTGATGCCGCTCCGCAACCGGCCATGTTGATGATGCTGGCATCGATCTGTCCATAGACGGGGTCGGGCGCCGGATTTCCGTTTGGATTAAGAAATAGTTGCAGGAAGCCGATTACTTGAACGCTGGTAACGGTGGGGAAATTCATGCTGGCATTGTCAAAAACTGGCACGGTGACTAACGAATCGCTGACCATCGTATTGGCCCCCGCCGTAAGAGCGCTGCTTTGGACAATCGGGTTCTCACTGCCCGCGATGAATTGAAATGGAACTGGCGTGGGACTGACCGTTAGGTTGATGCTGTCTGCCGCTCCGTTGGCAGTCGCGTGAGTAAGGGCGTTCACAGCCGTGATCGCATCGGTGTTCCAAGCTTCTGCGTCGGTTGCGTCGATGTTCACAGTCTGGTTGCATGAAATAGGAGTCTGTACGCATCCTGCGATTCCTAATTGAAACGGGGTTGTACATCCAGAACACTCGACGGAAGACGCGCTGGGTGGTGGAAAACTGGTTAACGGATCGCCTGGATAATAATTCCAGGCGGTAGTTCCATTGGCACCGCAAGCGAGCCCACTGGTGCACGCGGACTGCAGGCCGGGCCGAGTGACCAGCGGGGTAGATGAAACAATTTCGAGTCCCAGCAAACCGGGGTCCGTAATCGAACCATCCAGTGTGCTGAAAATCGTGGTGCCGCCTGACGTGGGATCGGTGTTGGGCAACAGCATCGGCTTTACGCAGCTTGGCGCAATTGGCAGGGCCAGACTCGCCGTGGAACCATTCGTTATGCCCGAAGGATTGTAGGCTTCGGCTGTTGCGGAAGCGACGACCGTGACCTGCGTGGTCCCCCAAATCCGGGCAAAAAATGTCGGCAGGTCGGTTCTCTGAATCTGCACGGTTACGTGAGGATTATTCGGAGGTACAGCGTAATTGGAGAAGGATACAGTGATGTTTCCAGCAGTGAGGGGCTTTCCCTCGATCAGATTCTGTTGTGCGACTTGCGTCGCGATGCTCTTTGCCAGCGCTTCTGCGGCAGTGATTGCGGCGGAGACGTTAGAAGAATTTACAGTCAGAGACGTCATGCCCGAATTCGCCAGCACCCGCGCCCCCGCCAGCGCCGCTCCGTCGGCGGCCAGTTGTGCTTCACTGCGCGCCGTGTAGAAGGTCACGACGTCAATCGACAGCGCGGCCATCGCGCCCACAACAAACAGCAGAAACACCGCTACCAGCGTGATAATGATGCCCTCCTCACGCTTCCGTCGCGGATTGATGTGACGCCGTCGCACGATTCGCAATCTCGTTCCCACTGCGTAGGATTGTAAGGGGAAGCGCCATGGATTCGGCAAGAAAATAAGAGTTCGAGATCGGGGAACTTGTCCGCGTTGCGAACTCAGAACAGGAAGATTGGCTGGCGCCTTACGGACACGAATCGACCCCTAACCATCGACCGCGAGAAGCGGCTTCTGCGATTGGAGTGGGCCGACGGCGGACGCAGATTATGCCTCTGGTCAGAGAAAGACACTCTCAAAGATTGCCTGGCTCCAGGTCAGGCTGACTTGGTTACGTTGGCGGCTTGCGGTCCTTTCTGGCCTTGGACGACCTCAAATTCGACCTTATCGCCCTCTTGCAGACTCTTATATCCCTCGGTAGTAATTGCGCTGTAATGGATGAACACATCCGGTCCATCGTCGCGTCCGAGGAACCCGTATCCCTTCGCGTTGTTGAACCACTTAACCGTTCCTTTCAAACGTTCCACGTGCGTTCTCCCTTGCGGATTCCTCCTAAAAGGCGCAAATTCTGGAGGCTTCGCAAAATGTGCGGCCATTGTGATGCCGAGGGGAAACAGTGTCAAGGAGATGCGTCACAGGTTCATGTGCGATGCTGTCCGATCGAGGTCGCTCAATCGGACAACCGCTAACGAGAAAACAAAGGGAGGTTAGATGAACAGAAAGAGAGCTAACTGTCGGTCTAATCTCTCTTCCTGGTAAGTGAGTGCTTCGTTTGGCTGAGCCATAGAATGCCGCTGATGGTCTTGGCATCACGGATGCGGCCATTCAGCGCCATTCTCACTGCATCTGGGAGGGAAAAAAATCGGACGGCGATTTTTTCATCTGCTTCCGGCTGTGCTTTTCCGGTCTGCAATCCGGCTGCAAGATAGATAGTCATGGTTTCATCCAGAAAACCCGGACTGACGTAGAAATACAGAATCTTCTTCCAGCTGCGCGCGGTGTATCCGGTCTCTTCGAGTAACTCACGGCGCGCGGCCGCCAGCGGGAGTTCTCCTTCGTCAATCCGTCCTGCCGGCAGTTCCCACATCATGGACTGGGCGGCGTGCCGGTATTGCCGCTCCAGAAGAATGCGCGATTCGCCCGCCCGGTCGTCCACCGCGAGCACCACAATTGAACCAGAGTGACGAATGACGTCGCGACGCGCGCGCACTCCGCCGGGCTCCGCCACTTGATCGGTGGTCACGTGAAAGACTGGGCCTTTGTAGGCAATCCGAGATGAAAGGATACGGGCTTGAGTCGTTTTCTTTGCGCGGGATTTCGCCATGACATCCATAGTAAGGTATGCTGCGCGGGTGAGCCCAAGAACCGCAAATCGAAAGCCGACAATCTCGATTGTCGGAGCTGGGAGCCTGGCATCGTTCCTCGCCCCCGCGCTGGCAGAAACCGGTTACACGATTGCCGAAATTATTGTGCGCCACCGGCCAAAGTCTCTTGCGCGCGCCCATATGCTGGCCAGAAAAGTCAATGCGCGGGCCGTAACGTTAGAGAACGCCGCACTCGACGCTCAATTGCTCTGGTTCTGCGTTTCCGACCGTGCCATTCGCGTTGCGGCAGATGCGCTCGCCGATCGCGCCGCCACAT
>Ga0187867_10000532_pt1 | contig 33864 bp, 35 predicted proteins | sample June2016WEW_13_1_FD_132976 | JGI IMG/M metagenome (GOLD analysis project Ga0187867, IMG submission 132976) | Peatland microbial communities from SPRUCE experiment site at the Marcell Experimental Forest, Minnesota, USA - June2016WEW_13_10 | ecosystem: Environmental > Terrestrial > Soil >... | reverse complement strand
CCGGTTGGACGAATTCCGCCCGGGCAGCCGTACCCCGCGCGCCCAACCCCGCGAGCACTTGCGTTTCACGCTCCCCCGGCAATCCACTCGCCGGCGCTTGTGCATCGCCGATTTCTTCCGATCCAAGCAATCCGGAGAATTCGACGTCCTCGCCCTGCAATTGGTCACCGTCGGCGATCGCGCCACCCAAGCCGCCGAAATCCTCCGCCAGGCCGACAAATATCAGGACTATCTCTTTCTCCACGGCTTCGGCGTCGAGTCGGCCGAGGGTCTGGCCGAATATTGGCATAAATACGTCCGCCAGGAACTGGGTTTCGGCAGCGAGGACGGCGCTTCGATCGAAGAGCTGTTTCATCAGCGCTATCGCGGCAGCCGATACAGCTTCGGATACCCCGCTTGCCCCAACCTTGAGGATCGCGCCAAGATATTTCAAATGCTCAAGGCCGAGACGATCGGAGTCCAGCTCAGCGAGAATTTCATGCTGGTCCCCGAACAATCCACTGACTCGCTTATTGTGCATCATCCACAGGCGAAGTATTTTGATACTTAGATTTGGAGCCTCGGATCGGCTGCCGATCATTTCTCCGGGGCTGTTTCTGGCGAGTTAGTGCGGCACCAATGAGCGCTCGTTATGAACCTGGCTTCAACGCGGTCGGATTGGCATAGGCCCTCGCTGGGGGCGTCGATTCTCTTTTGCGCGGTTTTGACGGCGCTGGTGGCCTGGCTGCGGCTGGTGGTTTTTCAACATTCCTCCGTCGGCATCGGATACGCTCTGCCCATCGTGCTGGTCGGCTGGACCCGCCGCCGCGCCTTCGTCTGGGGAATGTGCGCGGTTTTCGTGGCCATGGCTGCCACCAAATTCGCGATCAACGTCCACGTCAGCGAGCTGCCGGAAAATCAGCGAATCCTCGGCTTCCTCCTGCTCATGGGCGACCTTCTGGTCGTGGCCGGAATCGTCGACCTGGTCATCCAGCGCGAAGCCGCGTTCCATTTGCGCGGACAGGAACTCTACCGCCGCGAGCAGGAACTGAAGATGAGCAACGAGGGATTGCTCGAACGCCAGCAGACGATGGAAATCCTGCTCAAACTCTCGCGCTCCCTGACCGTGGGCCAAAGCCGCCCGGACATTTTCGCCGCCATCGCCCACACCATCCGCCTTCTGCTCGGTTCCACCGCCGCCGCCGCGCTCTGGGAAGCACGCGGACAAAACGTCGAGATGACCGCTCACGAGGGCTTCGGCAAAAATGGACCCCAGGCCCTCACCTCGCCTCGCGCCGGCACTTTCGCCGGCCTGGTCATGGAGCAACGCAAGTCCGTCGCCGTGGGCATGGCGTCGCAGCGCCCGGAACTCCAGCCCGAGCGCATTCGACCGGGAGAATCGTTCAACGCGATGCTGGGCGCGCCCCTGATATCCGGCCCCGACGTCGTCGGGGCGCTTGTCGTTTACAGCCCCCAGCCACGCGGTTGGACCGAAAGCGACGTCTCCCTCGTGCAATCGCTGGCCGCCCAGGCCTCGGTCAGCATCGCCGCCACCTCCCTTGTCGAGCAACTGGAAGACGAGCAACGCGAACTGCAAACCATCGTGGACGCTGTTCCCTTCGGGATTCTCCGCACCGATGCCCGCGCGTCTCGCCTGATCTGCAACCCCGCCGCCGCCGCCATGCTCGGATTCCCCGAAATCGTCGAGGCCCAATCCAAGGACTGGCCGAAAATGACCCTCGTCGGTCCCAAAGGCGAAATCCCCCAGGGCAGGGACCCCCTGCTCAGGGCGCTGCACGGCGAAGTCACCGCCGCCATGGAACTGGAGGTGCGCCTGGCGGATGGCGAGACGTTCAGAACGCTCTGCAACGCCGCCCCGATCCGCGATCGGTCCGGCGCCATCACCGGCGCCATCAGCGCCTTCGTCGATATCAGCACGCATAAGTCGTTGCGGGAAGAGTTGGATCGCCGCAGACGCCAGAGCGACGATGCCTCCACCCGCAAGAGCCGGTTTCTCGCCGCCGTCGGCCACGACGTCCGCAACCCCGCCAACGCCATCAACCTCCTGGCCGAACTGCTCCGCAAATCCGCCTGCGATCCCGCCCAGGTCGCCGAGATTCCCGAGATCGCCCGCGAGATGGAACGCAGCTCGAACAATCTGGTCGGTCTGGTCGGCGACGCCCTGGAACTGGTGCGCCTGGACCTGGGCCCGCCGGAACTCAATGAATCCGAAATCCAATTGGGACCTTGGGTCGAGGAGCAGTGCGGCCGGTTTCAACCCCTGGCACGACAAAAAAATCTGGAATTCGTCGTCACCAGCCCGGATCCGAAAATCTCCCTTCGCATCGATAAGGTGAAGCTTTCGCGAGTCCTAGGCATCCTCGTGGACAACGCCGTTAAATTTACGCAGCGAGGAGAGGTGCGCGTTGAAGTCTCCCTGATGAGCGACCGCACCCTGCGATTTGACGTCACCGACACCGGCGTCGGCATCGCCCCCGACAGCCTGAACTCGATCTTCGATGAATTTATTCAACTGAAGAGCCCCCAACGCGCCAAGACCGGTGGATCGGGCCTGGAATTGGCGATCGCCAGGCGGCTCGTCGAATTCATGGATGGCAAGCTGGAAGTCGCCAGCGAGCTGGGCAAGGGCAGCACCTTTTCATTCATCCTGCCCGCTTCAAACGTCTTCGGGTGAAATCCGTGAAAGTCCGTTTTCGAGCCATCGGACGATGGGGACCGGCAGACGTTATCGTCCGATGGGTGGGGGACCGGCGGCCTCGCATCCCGGAGATCGACCGAATCGTCGAGCGAACGTGGGAGGAAGCACGCCGCCGGCCCGGATTGAACCTCTTTGACGGGCCCATGTGCCGCCTCGAACGCCTCGTCGCGGGCCCCAAGCTCGAACTGGACTTAAGCCCCACCTCCTACAAAATCTTCTGGGGCACCAATCTGTACAATCCGTGGCTCGGCCGCCGTTACGGGCCCGAAGCCCTCGCCAATGCCGTCGGCTTGAGCTGCGCCCTGGAAAGCGCCGATGGGTTCCTGACCTTGGGTCGGCGAAGCGCCTCCCTGGCCTATTATCCGTCGCGGGTCCATCCCTTTGCCGGATCGCTCGAGCCGGTCCATCCCCTCGACCTCTTCGCGGAAATGCAACGCGAACTGGCCGAGGAATTGCACTTTGACGATGCGGATGTCGCGTCGATGTGGTGCGCCGGCGTCATCGAGGACGTCTCCATCGGACAGCCCGAATTGGTTTTCAGCGCCAAGTCCTCGCGCACGCGCGCCGAAATCGAACGTATGCTCGACGCAACCGAGCACCAGGCTTGCCTGGCCATCGAACCGGATCGCGATAAAGTCGAATCCGCGCTGAATGATCCGGCCATGACGCCCGTCGCCTTGGGCGCGATGCTCCTGTGGGGCCGCCAGCGGTTTGGCGCCCCGTGGTTTGACGCCGCCGAACGTGCGGTTAATCTCGGCGGCTATGAATCTGCATGATGAGCTGCAATTGGCCGTCGAACTGGCGCGGACCGCCGGCAAGGGGGTGCTGGAAAAATACGGGAAAGTCGATCGGCTGCTGAAGCACGGCGACGAGGCCGTCACCGAGGCCGACCGCGCCAGCCAGCGGCTCATCGTCTCCGGCCTCCGAAGCCGGTTTCCCAAGGACGGGATCGTCGGCGAGGAAAACGACGCCGGCGATGCCATCACCTTTGACGTCTCCAATCCCGCCGCCAGAAACTGGGTGATCGATCCCATCGACGGGACCAATAACTTCATCGCCGGTCTGGGCATTTTCGCCGTCTGCATCGGACTTTTGGACGCGGGCAAGCCGGTGCTCGGCGTTGTCTACGACGTCACCCGCGATCAGCTTTACGCCGCCGCCCACGGACACGGGGCATGGCTGGGAACCCGGCGACTCCAGGTCCTCAAGACCCCGCTGGCCGACAACGCCGTGCTCATGCTCACCAGCAATCTCCTCGGCCCCGACGGCAAAGCGCCCGCTTACGCCCGCCGCTGGCTCGATCAGACGAATTGGAAAATCCGCATGCTGGGCGCGGCGGCGATCGAAGCCGCGCACGTCGCCGCCGGCGTCGCCCACGGCGCCGTGACCTTGAACGGCAAGTTGTGGGACATCGCCGCTTCCGCCGCCATCGCCATCGAGGCCGGCGCCATCGTCACCGATCCCATGGGCATCCCCGTTTTCCCGTTCAATCTCGCCGGCTATCGTGGCGACAAGGTCCCCTACGTCATGGCCGGCCCCGCCGCTCACGCCGAATTGGTCCGCGACATGCGCGGGTAGTCGCTACTTTTGCCGGAAGACGATGCGGCCGCGGGTCAGGTCGTAGGGCGAAAGCTCGACCTTGACCTTGTCGCCGGGAAGGATGCGGATGAAATGCTTGCGCATTTTCCCCGAAACGTGGCCCAGAATCTCGCGCGATTGGCCGCCCTGATCCAGACGCAGCTTGAACATGGCGTTCGGCAACGCGGTGGTGACGGTGGCTTCCACTTCAATCGGCTCTGATTTGGCCACGGATGGGTTCTCCAGCCGGGTATGCTAACGGATGAACGAGGCTGGGACAAGGCGATGGGCGATGATAAGATTCCGTGCGCCTATGGCAAAACGAGATTATTACGACGTTCTGGGCGTTTCGCGGTCGGCGTCGAAGGACGAGATCAAAGCGGCGTTCCGCAAGATGGCCAGGAAGTTCCATCCGGACGTGACCAAGAACGACCCCAAATCGACCGAGCGGTTCAAGGAGGCACAGGAAGCGTACGAAGTGCTGTCGGACCAGGGAAAGCGGAAGAATTACGATGAGTTCGGCCATGCGGGAGTGGGCGCGACGCCGGGGGCGGATGGGGATCCCTTCGCGGCGTTTCGGCGGGGGCAGCAACCGGGGGGATATGGGAAGGCGTGGCAAGGGGGGCCTGGGGTCAGCGTCGAGGATTTCGATCTCGGGGGCGGGGATATGGGAAGCGTGTTCGAGCAGTTTTTCGGCGGCGGACGTGGCCGGGCCGGACGCGGCCGGACCCGGGCCCAGCCGCAGCCGCGCGGCCAGGACCTTGAATATCCGGTGACGCTGTCCTTCGAGCAGTCGGCCAGGGGGACGCATTTGCCGTTGCAGATCAATCGGGATGGGAAGATCGAAACAATCGACATTCGCATCCCTGGTGGGGTGAAGGACGGAAGCCGGGTTCGCGTGAAGGGGCGCGGGCAGGCGGGAGCCGGAGAGCCGGGGGATTTGTTCATCGTGACGCGGGTGACTCCGCACGCCTATTTTCGGCGTGAGGGATTGGACGTGTATCTGGACTGTCCGATCAGTTTGTACGAGGCGATCTTCGGGGCCAAGGTGGACGTTCCCACGCTCGACGGCAAGCGGACGCTGACGATTCCGCCGCTGACCAGCGGCGGCGTGAAGTTGCGGATCAAGAGTCACGGGATTCAGCGTGGCGAGGAAAAGGGCGACCAGATCGTGGTGACGAAAATCATCCTGCCCAAGGACCTGGACGAAGAGGATCGGAATTCGATCAAACGGATGGCGGAAAAACATCCGATGAACCCGCGCGCGGACGTCGGGTGGTAAGAACAGGTGAACAGGTGAGCAGGTGAACAGGTGAAAGATAAAGAGTGGAATTTTCCCTGCCGCTCACCTGCTCGCCTGTTCACCTGTTCACCTGTCTCGCGCAGCGCTCGTTCGGTTTGGGCGTTCGTGGGGTTTCTGGGGTTGTTTTACATATTGCTGGCGATGGTGACGAAGTTTTATCTGCTGGGCGCGCTGGCGGATTTCCACGGGGCGGACGAGCGGGGACGAAAACTGATCGCGGCGCATGCGCTGCTGATGCTGTCGGTGGTACTGGTGATTCTCGGTCTGAGTTGGCTACTGATCTTTCGGATTGGCCGGTATTTCTTTCCGCGGGGCGGCCCGCGGGAGCCGAAGACGAAATATACCGATGCGTGGAGCGAGGCGGGAAAGCGGATGCGGCCGCCGGAGGAATGATTATTCCGACGGGGGCTGTGCGGGGATCGGCGGCGGGGCGGGCACGGGCTTGGAATAGCGAGGGGCGTTGATGCCGGGGAGCATGCGCTGTCGCTGGCGGTAGACCCAGGGGAATTTTTCGTGGCCGGCGCGATAGGCCAGACCCACAAGCCAGGCGAAATAGTGCATCAGGAAGATGCCGACAATGAGCATTTCATAGGCGGCGCCAAGACTGTCAAACCAGGACTTCGGCGCCACGGAATGGAGGGCGGTGCGGCTTGTCACAAAGAAGTAGACGGACATGGCATGCCAGAAAGTGGTGTAGATGCCCAAGTAATAGATACCCATGGCGACGGGGTAGAGCAAAACCAGGTAGGCATACCGGGGACCGATCTGGGCGATGGTGCCCAGGAGGCGATCGGGCCGGAGGTTCAAAAGCGAGCCGCTGGTGATAGTCGTGAGCACCACGACGGGGAAGAAAACCAGGCCCACCGCGTCGAGGCTCAATGAGATGGGAAGGCGAGAGCGGTCGGGCCAGTCTTGGACTGTCCAAACGATCCCCACCAGCCTGCTGAGTCCGAAACAAATCATCCATGCCAGGAAAACGCGCACGAAGGGCAGCCAGATGTCGTCGGTGATATTGAATTGGCGCAGGAAACGCGGCAACTCGTCGCGTTCCTCGATGCCGACGTCCTCGACGACGTTGGCGTAGTGGGCGATCAGGCCGGCCCCGCAGCCGAGAATGGCCAGGACCACCAGATAGATGGAAAGCGTCGCGGCGATCAGAAACATGTGCGCGAGCAGGACGAAAAACATGGCGGCGAGGTTGATCGGAGTCAGAAGCTGAAGAAGAGGCCGGAAAAGAGAGAAATTGCCCGTTGCGTCGGGGGTGGCATAATTCAGAGCGGTTTGGGCCAGGGGAATCTGAGACGGATGCGGGGCGATGCTGTCGTCGGGGCGGATCTGGAGCGGGCGAAGCAGCTCGCCGGTTTCCGGATCGTATTTCGGCGCGGTGGGAAAATTCTCGAAATCGTCGATGGGCTCGTTGGTTCCGGCGGCGGCGACTTCATCGAAGGTTTGGCGGAGATCGACCTCGGCTCCGTTCTCATCCACTTTCCGCCTGGAAAAAGTGCGCAGCATGTCCTGGAATTCTTCGGGCGTGCGGCCGGCCGGCGGGGCGGCCACGCGAAACGTGCCGTCCTCGGTTAACTGCGACAATTCATCCATCGATGGGATATCCACCAAGAGCTGGCAATTGGGGCACTGCACCTGTTTTCCGGCCATGTCGTCGGGAAATTCAAAGAGGTGTTTGCAGCGACAGGGAAACTGGATCATGAAGTACCGCCGCTTCCCATTATACACACCCTTTTCGACCGTTTGCGGGCCATCTGTTAAGATGATCCGGCATAGATAAGACGATCCTACAGTCGGGGTCTTTCGCTAAAAAAGGATTTCCAATGCGATGGGTAATGGGTTGTCTGGCGGTTTTGATGTTTGCCGGCACGGTTCGCGGGCAGGACGTGAAACCCGATGAACTGAAGAACATGCGTGCGGAACTGAAGGCGGCGCAGGACCGCAAGGCGGAGTTGTCCACGCGAGTGGCGGAGTTGGAAAAGCAGAATCAGGCGCAGGCGGCGCAGTTGGAGGAAATGAAACGCCAGGCCGCCGACGTCGCCGACCGGACGCTGTTTCTCAGCGCCCATTACGCGGCGTGGACGCAGTTCATCGCCGCCAGCCCGCCCATCAAAATGCGCTGGGAGCTTTTCGAGCAGACCGTGGCCTCCGCCAACGCGCCGCCGTCGCCGATATTCATGGATCCTAATTGGCCCCTGTCGGTCAAGCAGTGAGATATTTTACTGGCCGACCTCCATGCGGACGTATTTCTCGATGGTGACGCCCTTTGCTTTCAGATAGTTCGTCACGGAGCCTTTGAATACCTCGGGATTGACGTACTCCTGATCGAGGAAGACGCGCTCGGCATAAAAGGAGTTGAGCTTTCCCAGGGCGATCTTCTCGGCGATCTCCTGGGGCTTGCCGGTGGCCTTGGCCTGCTCGACGGCGATCTCCTTTTCCTTGGCGACGGTTTCGGGGGGAACTTCCCCGCGCGTCATGGCGATCGGACGCGCCGCCACGATGTGCATGCCCAGGTTGCGGAACAAATCGTCATCCGCCTTGGCGGCCAGGGCGATGAGAACGGCGCTCTTGCCCTTGCCGGCAACGGTGTAGACATAACTGCCGACGGCACCGGTTGAAGTAGAAAGCGTGGCGGACCGGCCGATCTGCACGTTCTCGCCGGTCTGCTGGGAAAGCGTGACGAGTTGATCCTTAATGGCCGGATCGTCCGCGAGCTTAAGGGAAGGATTGGCCAGGAGTTTTTCCGCCGCCGCGGCCGCCAGCTTGCCGACGGTTTCGTTCTTGGCGGTAAAATCGGTGTTGGTATTGATCTCGACGATCACGCCCCGTTTGCGATCCGAAGAAACGGCGACGGCGACGCGCCCCTCGGCCGAGGCGCGCGAGGTGATGGACGTCTTGACGCCCTTCTTGCGCAAATTCTCGATTGCCTTGTCGCTATCCCCGGCCGTTTCAGTGAGGGCTTTTTTGCAGTCCATCATTGGCAAGCCGGTCTTGCTGCGAAGATCGTTGACCATTTTTGCGGTGATTTCCGCCATGATTTCTCCCAATTCAGTTTAGCCACGGATAAAAATCAGATGAACGCAGATAAATACACAGAGACGCGATGATCGCCATTTCATCCGGGTGCATCTGATTTTCATCCGTGGCAATAATTTTTGGCGACATTTCTACGCGGGCTGGACGGCGGGGACGATCTCCGGCGGTGGGGCGGGATGTTCCGCGGGCGGGGCCTCCTGCGGTTCCTCGGCCCGGAAGGCGGCGCGGGTGCTGCGGCGGCGGGGTTGTTGCGGCTCCTCGCCCTTGGTCTCGCCTCGCCCCGTCTTGCCGTCTATAACGGCATCGGCCAGGTCCTTCAAAATCATTTCGATGGCCCGCATGGCGTCGTCGTTGCCGGGAATCGGAAGGTCGATCAGGTCCGGATCGCTGTCGGTGTCGATGAGGGCGACGGTCTTGACGCCGAGCTTGCGAGCTTCCTTGACGGCGATGTGCTCGCGGCGCGTATCCACGACGAACATGACGCCGGGCATGCGATCCATGCGTCGAATGCCTTCGAGATTGGCTTTGATCTTGTCGCGTTCGCGCGCCAGGGTGGACTTCATTTTCTTGGAATAGCTGTCGATGGAAGCCTTGCCGTCGGGGCCGGTTTCCCAGAGTTTTTCCAATTCCTCCAGGCGGTTGAGTCGAGCGCGGATGGTGCGAAAATTCGTCAGCGTGCCTCCGAGCCAGCGCTCCGAGACGTAGTGCATTCCGCAGCGTTTGGCTTCTTCCTCGATGGCGTGGCGGGCCTGGCGCTTGGTCCCGACGAACAGGACGTCGCGGCCGGAGGCGACGGTTTGCTGGATCAGCTTCCTGGCTCGCAGCAGCCCCTTGAGGGTCTCGCGAACGTCGATGATGTGAATCATGTTTCGCTTGCCGTGGATGTACGGCGCCATCTTCGGATTCCATCGGGAAACGCGATGTCCGAAATGGACGCCCGCCTCCACGAGGGCTTTGACTGTTTCCGTCTGCGATTGTGGCATCAGCAACTCCAAAACAATCGGCCGTCCATTTGGGACGGGCCGGCAGCCCGTGCCGCGATTGGATGGCCAAGACATCCACCGCCGCCCTGGGGCTTGTGGTAAAAAAGAAGTTTTAAACTTAACCCGCGACGCGGACATACCCACGTTCGGGAGTCCGGCACGGGCGGCTCCTGGCGAGCCAAGTCAAGCACGTTAGCCCGATTTCCCCTTTTTTGCAAGATGGGGTGGATTCATTTTTTGGGGGAATTGGAAGTGCCAATCCAAGCGCCGGGCGCCTAGAATCGGCCCGGGTTTTTGATTGGGATACAGCCCATGGCGCATCAGGATGCCGAATTATCAGACGTAGTGGTGGTCCTGGTGGATGAGCCGGGCATGACCGCCGAGGATGCCGCCAACCAACTGCGGGACCTGGGCCTGGCGGTCTCGGACGTGGACGAGGCCAACGGCGTCGTAGAGGGCACGATCGAAACCGCCAAGATCAAGTCGCTGAAACAATTGGAGTTTGTGAAATACGTCCGCGACGTATTCAACTACCTGGCGGACTATCCCCCCGGCGATCCGCGCAATCTCGACAGGGACGAAGACGAGCTCGATTCGGAAGCCGACGATGCCGGGGCTTAATCAGCGGAAAACGGCTGAAAAAGCGCCAGCATCGCCGAATCAAAGGTCAAACTTGGATCAACCCCAACGGCCGCGGACATAAACATACCCGCGGGGGCCGCGCTCCCAGTGATCGCGAATCCAATAGTGGTGGCCATATACGGGGCGGTGCCAGTAGCCGCGATACCAAACATAGCGTCCGCCGTACCAGCCCCAGTATCCGCCAACCCAAATGAACGTCGGATCGGGAGGGGGCGGGCGCACCTCGATCTGATCGGCTGGCGGGGGCTCCTGTACGATCACGTCGTCGGGGGCGGGCGCGGCGGGCGGCGGCGGGGCCGGGGAAACCGTTACGGTCGGGGGCGGAGCTTCCTCGCGAATCACGCACCCGTTTAGCCCGCCCATCCCAAACACCGCCAGAACCGAAGACGTCAGCAATGATTTTCGCACGGTCCGATTCATACAAACCTCCAGAGAATAGTGTTACCCCGCAACCGAATCGCTAGCCTCAATATCGGCGTTTGCCACCGATCTGAACTATCGGCCAAGCAATACCACCCTATCGAACGCCCCTGGATGAAAGTTATTGCCGTTAGCGCGCATCTATCGCGCCAACAATTACTTACATAGGCTCCTTTTTGACGGTTTCATCGAAGATCTTAAGCAGCTTGGATTTGTCGAAAACCATTTCCTGGCGGGTAAGTCCGACAATGTCGTACACGTGGGTGAGTTCGATGGCATCAACGGGGCAGGCCTCTTCGCACATTCCGCAGTAGATGCAACGAAGCTCGTCGATGTCGAACTTGGCGGGATATTTCTCCCGGTCGGGCCAGGGGCTTTCGGCGGCCTCGATGTGAATGCAGCGGGCCGGGCACGCGGTGGAACACATAAAGCAGGCGACGCATTTGACCCGGCCTTCCTCGTCCTTATTGAGCCGATGAACGCCGCGATAGCTTTTCAGCAGCATTCCGCCCTTTTCAATCGGCAGGTCCTCTCGTCGCTCCTCGGGATATTGAAGCACGCGGTGTTTGTCGCGAACCACCACGTTGAACATGTGCTTCATGGTGGTGCCCAGGCCAACCAGGACCTGCGGCAGGTAAAACTGGTCGGCCCGCGACAGCTTGGGTTCTTCCAAAATGATGACGTCCGAGTCTTTCATGGTTTCTCAATTTGCCAGAGCGAAGTTAGCCCCCGTTGGGCAAGGGTGTTTGGGCATACCGGCTTCCGATGACGGTCACCCGCCGGTTGGTCGCCGGCGCCGGGGGAATCATGGAACTGACGAGCAGGATCAACAATGCGGTGAATACGTTGAAGACGAGCAGCGTCAAGGCCGCGGTTCCGCCCAGGAACTGGTAGGTGTTGCCATGAAACGCGAAGACGACGAAGGCGGTCATCATGAGCAGGGCAAGAGAGATGGGAATGAGTCCGCGCCAGGCCAGCATCATCAACTGATCGAAGCGGAATCGGGGCAGCGTCCATCGCACCCACATGAAGAGGAAGATAATCAGTCCCGTCTTGGCGAAGAAAACGACGGCGCGAAGGATGCAAACGATCAGGCTGGTGGTGACGGCGGGGTGAAGGGCGTCGGGGCCGCGAAGGCCGGGGAAATCCCATCCGCCGAAAAACAGGGCGACGCAGATGGCGCTGGTGGTGATCATGCCGGCATATTCACCCAGGAAAAACAGGGCGAATCGCATGGCGCTGTATTCGGTGTGATATCCGCCGACCAGTTCCTGCTCGGCCTCGGCGATATCGAAAGGAGCGCGGTTGGCCTCGGCGTGAATGCAGACGAGGAACATGATGAACGCCAAAGGCTGAGAGAAGACGTTCCACGCGGGGATGATGACGGCCCAGTTGTGGCATTGTTTTTCCACGAGCTGGCCCAAATCCAGGGTGCCGAACATGACGACAATGCACAGGACGGCCAGGCCCAAGGGGATTTCGTATGAAATCATGTTGGCGGTGGCGCGCAATCCGCCGAGGAAGGAATACTTGTTGTTGCTGGCCCATCCGCCGATGACCACGCCATAAACCGCCAGGGAGAGGACGGCCAGGATATAGAGAACGCCGATGTTCAGGTTGGCGATTTGAAAGGGATATTGATAGGTGACGCGGTATTGACCGCCGCCAAGGGGAACGGGTTGGCCGACGATTTCATCGCCTTGGGCCAATTGCCGCCGGGACTGGTCATGAACGTTGGCAGTGCCGGGTGGGATTGAGATGACCCGATCGGTTTGTCGGGTGCCGCCCCAGGGCAACACGGCGATGCTGATGATGATGACCAGGACCATGAAGCCGGGGGCGACCGTGAAAAGGATTTTGTCGACGCCGGCCGGGCGGTAATCCTCCTTGACGATGAATTTGAGTCCATCGGCGAGCGGCTGGCCCAGGCCGTGCATTTTCCAATTCTTGATGATGGGAAGAATGCCGAAGCCGAGCCCGACGCGATTGGGGCCGAGGCGATCCTGCACCCAACTGGCGACTTTGCGCTCCAGAAGAATCATGTAGGCGACCGTCAACATGATCGTGCCGTGGGCGATCAGGGCAATCAGCACCCACGGCGGGATGTTGGCGGTCCACCAATTGATGAGGCTGGATATCATGTTTGTCCTGTATGATCCGCTGACCTACTTTACCGCAAGGATACGGACGCCACTCGTCGGCATCTGCCCCAAATAAGTGAGTGCACGATCGATATCCGAATCGAATGGTTGCGACCCCAGTACTTTCAGCAAATCGCTGGGTAGAAAATAAGGCGCATCATCAATCAGGGCGCGGGCGTATTCATCGACGTTCATGCGCGCAACCTCGTCGTTGTCGCGGCCGTTCTCGAGGCGAATCTGCTCCAGGACGTCGCGCGCATCTCCATGACGAGTTTTGCCCTCATCATAAACCGTGTAATTTGCCATAGGCTGACCTCTTGACGGCTCGAAGGAAATTTCGCACCTCCATTAGCGCATCGGCTGGGCGCACATAAGGGCGAACGGTGTATCGCGACGAGTGTTCCATCGCCAGTGATTTTAGCATCTGAGTGGTGCGCCATGCCAGCGGATTCGTGGGCCAACTCAGTCCACCGGGGTGCTGATAGAGCAACAACGCTTTGCGAATCCCGTAGTCTCCGACGCGCTCTGACTCCATCAGAGCGCCTGATAGCGTGGAAACCTCGAAAATCGCCAATCGACAGGCATGAAGCAGCCAGAGCGTTACGTCGTGAATATCCCGATCTGGTGTATCCAGGCTAAATTGATCCGCAAGAATTGGCACAAAGTTGGCCCCTTGGACTTCACTTTCAAGATCAGTGAGCAGCGTACGATTATTCGGAACGTAGCTGCCGCCGATAAACACCCGGTCGCGATGACTGCCGGCAAGCTGTGATAAATTCAGTTTGACAGCCATTGCTTGTTAAAGCTCCGAAAACTCCATCGTCGGCAACTCGACACGGTCGATCGGCAAAGTCACGGAGGCAAACGGCTCGCCCATTTCCTTGCGAACGGCCGCGGCATTGTAAAGTCCGGCGCGGCCCAGCAGGGAGAGATAAAATTCTCCGTCGCGGGTGACGCCTTCGGGGGGCGGGACGGCGGCGAGGAACGGTTGAATTTTCCCCGCGAAATTCTCCCAGCATCCGTCCTTCTCGGCCCAGGCGGCGGCGGGCAGGACCACGTCGGCCGATTCGCTCAGCGACGTCGGCAGCAAATCCTGAACGACGCGGAACCCGAATCTCACGGCCTCGGGAATCTCGCCGGTGACCCAGTTCGACAGATACCCGCCGACGATCCAGCCGCCCTTGAGATTTCCCGGCTGGGCAACGGCGAACTCCTCGTAGGTCGCCGTGGGACCGCCGAGCATGGAGATGACCCGGCGCACGCCGGCCGCGTTGGGGACCTTTTCGGCCTTGATGACGAAGGTCTGCTGGCCGGTCTGCGAATGGCGGAAAACCTCGTCCTGCCCGGAGCTGGGGACCGGGCCAAGGACCAGCAGGGCCTGCGGGTCGAGCGCGCGAATCGCGTGGGCAAGCAGATACGCCTCTTCGCAGGCCATCATCGGCGAAAGCACGGCATAGAGCGATCCGGGCCCCTGCGCGGCCAGGGATTTCAATTGTTTCACCGCCAGGCCAAACGCCTCGTGCGACGCCGTCGCCGTCAGCGCTCCGTGTTCTTTTTTGTAAGCCGACGTCAGGCGATTGGGGTGCTGGATGATCTTGTACGAATATCGCGTGTCGTCGCTGATCCACCAGGCATTCACGTGGGGGTTGTATCTCGGCTTGATGCGGTAGACGATGCCCTCGTTGTGTTCGAGGAAAATGTTCTCGCCGCCGGAATCGACGGGGGAAATGGACGGCGTTTGTTTCAGGAGCCAGACGCGCTGCTTGAACAAGAAATCCTTGTCCAGCAGCGCCCCCACCGGGCACAGGTCCACGACGTTGCCGGCGAGCTTGTTGTTGCACGGCTTGCCCGGAAAAATGTCGATCTCCTCGCGAAATCCCCGGCCATCAACGTACAGTTCGCTCGTCCCCGACACCTCGCGCGTGAAGCGCACGCAACGCGTACACATGATGCAGCGGTCGGCGTAGAGGTAAATGTGCTCCCCAACGTCCTTCTTGGGCTTCTTCGCCTTGTCCTCCTCGAAGCGGGATTGGCTGCGGCCGTACTCGTAGGAATAATCCTGAAGCGTGCATTCGCCCGCCTGATCGCAAATGGGGCAGTCCAGCGGATGGTTGATGAGCAGGTATTCCATCACCTGTTTCTGATTCATGACGGCCTTGGGGGAGCGGGAATGAACCACCATGCCGTCGCGCACCGGGGTCTGGCAGGAGGGCACGAGCTTGGGAATCCCTTCGATTTCCACCAGGCAGATGCGGCACGAGGCGGGAATGGAAAGACCGGGATGATAGCAATAGCGCGGCAGTTCGTGCCCGGCGTCGAGACACGCCTGCAACACCATCTGGCGATCCTTGCACTCGATGAGCTTGCCGTCGACGGTGATCCTGGGCATAGGGTGGCGGATGGTACACGAGAATGAATTGGATTTCATCCAGGCCGGGGAATGGCGGCGGTTCCATTTCAACCCCGAAAGCCCACGGATGGCCATCCGTGGGTTCCGTTAGCCGCTAAATTCCTCGCCGCCCTGTCACGATTCCTCCACCCGCAAACTTCGCCGCGCCGGAATCTCCGCCACCAGGTCATACCCCCGCGACCCCGACACCTTCGCCGTCACCATCTTCCCCGCATGAAGCTCCGGTCCCTCCACGATCGTCACCGAATCAATCTCCGGCGCCTGCCCGCTGGTTCTCCCCTTCCATTGCCCTTTCTTCTCCGAGGCGCGATCGATCAGCACCTCCACGTTTTGCCCGATTCTTCCCCGGGCCTTGGCAAACGCGATCTCCTGCTGCGCCAGCATCAACTCTTCCACCCGCGCCTTTTTCACCGCCTCGGGAATCTGCCCCTCCATCCTTCCCATCGGCGTCCCCGGCTCCGCGCTGAACGCGAATACTCCCATCATGTCAAACCCAAACTCCCGCACGAATTGAACCAGTTCCCGATGCTGCCCATCCGTTTCCCCCGGCGAACCCGCGATGAACGTCGTCCGGATCGTTATCCCCGGCACCCATTTCCTCAGCTTCCCCAGCAACGTCTCAATCTCCCGCCGAGTCACTCTCCGCTTCATTACCTTCAGCATTTCATCGTTGACGTGTTGAAGCGGCACGTCGATGTACGGCGCCATCCGCCCGTTCTGGGCCAGCGCCAGGATCATCTCATCCGTGAAGCACGATGGATACGCGTACATCAGCCGCAGCCAGTGCACGTCCTTCAATTCCTTGTCCAACGTTTTGAGCAGCCCCGCCAACCCCGGCTCATACCCGATATCCTCTCCATAGCTGGTCGTATCCTGTCCGATCAGGTTCAGTTCCACCGCCCCATCCGCCGCCAGTTCGCGAGCCTCCGCCAGAATCTGGTCAATTGGTTTGGATCGCATTGGCCCGCGGATCGACGGGATCGTGCAGAATGCGCACCCCTGGTTGCACCCTTCGCTGACGCGAAGAAACGCGTAATGCCGCAGCGTCAGCCGCAGCCGCGCCCGGTCATCCTCGAACGTGTAGCCGGCAGGCTTGCCCGCCATATTATCTCCCAGCCGCCGCGACAGATCGTGATACTTCCCCAAAAAATGTCCATTCCCCCCGGCGCTTCCGCTTCCCCGCACCGCCTCGACGATGTGGTCCCGGTCGAACACGCCCACCAGCCGGTCGATCCCCGGCGCCTCGGCCAGCAATCGCGTCTTATGCCGCTGCACCAGACATCCCGCCACCACCACGCGCCGGCATTTCCCCTTCTCCTTCAGCCGGATCGCTCGATGAATCTCCCCCATCGATTCCACTTTCGACGCTTCCAGAAACCCGCAGGTGTTGATGACGATCGCATCCGCCTTCTCCGCATCCGCAGTTACCACCAACCCGTCGCTGGCCAATAATCCCAGCATCCGTTCGCTGTCCACGAGGTTTTTGGGACAACCGAGGCTCACCAACGCAATGGATTGAATTTCATCTGCCATAACTGCTGCCGCGTACCATACCGTCCCCGGGTTAAGTTACGCCAGAGTAATCGCCCAGCCGGTTGCGGTGTTAATATCGCCTAACTTCAACGTCTATAAGGACATGGGGAAATTGAGGTTAAGTGAATAAAAAACATGAACTTGCATGCAAAGTTGAAACCACTCACTTATCCTGATAAACTCATTTTTATGGCGGTGCGCGAGAAACTTCGTCGACACTCTCGAGTTAGCAAGCCCGGTGCCGGTCGGGCAGCCCGCCCCTCCCTCGCGCATCGCAAGCCCGTCATGATCGATCTCAAGAAGGGTCGCCTTCATGCCCCGGCGCGTAAATCTGGAAAGCATATCGTCAGCCTCAGCAAGTCTTTACGATTTCTTTCCACCCTCAGCGATTTCGAACGCCTTCGCATCGTCCGCTATAACTCGGAGAATTTCAACCTCGAGCGTATGCGGACCCTGCTTAAGAGGCTGGGCAATCCCCAGGATCGTTTTCGATCCGTGCACGTTGCCGGAACTAAAGGTAAGGGCAGCACTTGCGCCATGATCGCTGCCATGCTCCAGGCCAACGGATACAAGGTCGGCCTCTACACCAGCCCCCACCTCATCGACGTGCGCGAGCGGATCGTCATCAACGGTGAAATGATCCCCCAGGCCAACTTCGCCCGCCTGGTTCACCTCATGGAGCCCATGGTCGCTCGCATCAAGCCGACCCCAACCTACTTCGACGTCCTCACCGCCGTTGCCTTCAAATACTTCGCCGACAACAAGATCGACATCGGCGTCATCGAAACCGGCCTCGGTGGTCGCCTCGACAGCACCAACGTCATCCGACCCGAAGTCACCGCCATCACCAGCATCAGCCACGACCACAACGCCCAGCTTGGCCCGACCCTCTCGCACATTGCCACCGAAAAAGCCGGCATCTTCAAGCACGGCATCCCCGCGGTCAGCGTCGTTCAGGACCCCGAGGCCGAGGCCGCTCTCAAAAAAATCGCCGATAAGGTCGGCGCTCCCCTCGATTTCACCGGCCAGACCATCGAATTCAGCTATCGCTTCGAGTCCAGCCGCATGCTCGGGCCCCACAACCGCGTCTGCCTCACCACCCCCAACAGCAAGTTCGAGCACCTGGCCGTTCCCCTCATCGGCGAGCATCAGGCCATCAACTGCGGGCTGGCACTGGCGGTTATCGACCGTCTCAAATCCCGCGGCATCGCCATCAACGACGCCCGCGCCTTGGACGGACTTTCCAAGGTCTCCGTCGCCGGCCGAATGGAAATGGTCTGCCAAACCCCTCGCGTCATCGTCGACGGCGCCCACAACGCCGCCAGCCTCGACGCCGCCATGAAAGCCATCGGTCAGCACATCCCCTATGACTCCATGGTCGTCATCTTCGGTTGTTGTGGCGACAAAGACGTGCCCGGAATGCTCGACCGCATCACCAGCGGCGCCGACAAGGTCATCTTCACCCACATCAACAACGTCCGCTCCGCCAACCCTCACGAACTGGCCGCCCGATACGTCGAACTCTACGGCAAAATGGCCCAGGTCGCCGACAGCCTGGAAGACGCTCTCGACATCGCCTACCGCGCCGTCACCAAGGAAGACATCATCTGCATCACCGGCAGCTTCTACCTCGTCGGCCAAGCCAAGAAACTTTTCGCCGCCAGAGCCGCCGCCGCTCAACAATCTCAATTCCCGCGCAATTAACTCAGCGGCAACTTCCTCGCCATGGCCAGATAATTCTCGTAATTCCCGCGAATCTCGCGCATCGAATCCCCACCGAATTTTTCCAGCATTGCCCGCGCGATCTCGAACGCCACCACGTTCTCCATGATGACCGATGCCGCCCCGATCGCCGAAATGTCCGAGCGTTCCCATCCCGCTTCCGACGGCTGCTTGGTGTTCAAATCCACGCTCATCAGCGGCTTGCCCAGCGTGCTGATCGGCTTCATCGCCCCGCGCACCACCACCGGCTTGCCGTTGGTCATCCCGCCCTCCAGCCCGCCCGCGTTGTTGCTCCCGCGCACGAATCCCAACGCCGGCGTCCCGGTTTTTCCGGGATCGAATCCGATCTCATCGTGGACCTTCGATCCCGGCCGCCGCGCCGCCTCGAACCCCAACCCGAACTCCACCCCCTTGAAAGCCTGGATGCTGGCCACCGCCGCCGCGATCCGGCCGTCCAATCGTCCGTCCCACGTCATGCAGCTTCCCAGCCCGATCGGGCATCCGAAAACGTGCGCTTCCACGATCCCGCCCGCCGTGTCCTTGGCCATCTTTTGGTCGTTGATGAATTGCCGCATCTTCTCATCGGATGACGGATCGGGACAATAAAGCTCCGACGCATCCCGCTTCTTCAGCATCTCCCGCCAATTCTCTTCCGTGACCGTGAACTTCCCCTCCGCCGTTCCCACCGCCCGCACGAACCCGAAAACCTCGATGCCAAACTCCCGCAGAAAGCATCGCCCCAGCGCCCCGGCCGCCACGCGCGCCGCCGTCTCCCGCGCGCTGGCCCGCTCCAGCGTCAACCGGCAATCCGTCGTCAACCATTTCACCGATCCCGCCAAATCCGCATGTCCCGGCCTCGGCCGATGCAGCGCCGGCGTCGCCGCCAAATCGTCCAATCGCGAGTCCTTGTTAACAATCTCGATTGCGATCGGCGACCCAATGGTCTTTCCCAGCCTCACCCCGCTGAGGAATTGGGCATGATCCGTCTCGATTTTCTGCCGTCCCCCGCGTCCATATCCCCCTTGCCTTCGCCGCAGTTCCCCATCGATGAACGCCTGATCCACCGCCACGCCTTCCGGTAACCCCTCCACCAGCGCGATCAGCGCCTTGCCGTGCGATTCACCCGCCGTCCTGTATGACAATTGGCCCATGGCAGTTGATGGTATCAGACGCACGCCTCACAACAATAGACCGCTAAATTCAATGGAAAAGAGAAATCGCCTCGGATGAAGACTGTAAACCGGCTCACCCAACAGCATCTATCCGGTGAACTAAATTACCGGTAACCGCCTCACCAACGTCTGGTAATCATCGCTCCCTGCATCCACGCCGTCCGCAATTCAATGAAAATGCGAAGCGCCTCATGTCAAGACGCAATACTCCCGATCCTGTCTTCGTCATAACCCGCAGGGTCAGCAAAAGAGGAATAGGTGGCGGCCATGTACTTGCAATTCAACAAGACGCGCCTCATCTGTACGGTCCTCCTGACATTGTTGGTGGCCGTTCGGACTTCGCCGGCCCAGACCTCGCCGGCAACACGCCCCACGACGACCCCCGCCGCCTCCAAACCCTCCACCCGGCCGACAACTCGTCCGCATCCCGTATCCAATAACGCCGATTTGACCAATCTCAGTCTGGAAGACCTGATGAACGTCCCGGTGATCAGCGTCAGCAAGACCAAACAGCGCCTCGGCGATTCGGCCGCGGCCGTCACCGTCATCACCCAGGAAGACATCCAGCGCAGCGGGCTCCGCGATATCCCCGAAATCCTTCGCCTCTCCCCCGGATTGTTCGTCCAGCGGGGCAATCAATTCACCGGCTGGAGCATTTCCGCACGCGGGTTCGGCGCCCTCTTCTCGGACAAACTGCTGGTCATGGTCGATGGCAGAACCGTCTATACGCCCCTCTTTTCCGGCGTTTACTGGAACACCGTCGATTACCCCATCGACGATCTCGACCGCATTGAAGTCATCCGCGGCCCAGGCGCAACCCTCTATGGCGCTAACGCCATGAACGGCGTCATCAACATCACCACCAAGTCCGCGGATGAAACTCAAGGCCTCATAGTCGATTCCCGCGCTGGAACCGACGAGAGCGACGCGTCCGTACGCTACGGCGGCCAGATCGACGACGACACCTACTATCGCGTCTATGCCAAAGGCCGCAGTTACGACGATCTACACGAATCCCCCACTCCCGTCGGCGACGACAACCAATGGCAGGACGCAAGCTCCGGTTTCCGTATCGACCGAAACTCCTCCGATCAGGATAAGCTCACCCTCCAAGGCGATATGTTCGACCAAAGCGCGTCCGATCAATTGGTCACCGGGCACGTCATCTCCAACTATTTGCACGATTATCGCAGCGGCGAAAACCTCCTCACTCGATGGACCCACGTCATTTCCGACACCTCGGATTACGCCCTTCAGGCTTACTTCGACCGTATCGACTTCCGCGACGCCTACTCCACCTTCAGGGGAGATACCTTCGACGTCGATTTTCAGAATCGCTTTGAACTGATGCCCAGTCACGAGCTGATGTACGGCCTCGGCGGGCGCGCCATCATCGAAAACGTGGGCACGACGGCGCTCACCCAGCCCGTCGTCAACCCGGATTCTGACACCACCTATCTTTTCAGCGCCTTCGTGCAGGACACTATGACCGTCGTGCCCGATCGCCTCCATCTGATCGCCGGCTCCAAGTTCGAGCAGAATTCCTACACCGGTTTCGACGTCCAACCCAGCGCCCGCTTGCTTTGGACGCCGACCCAGCAAACTTCCTTCTGGGGCGCGATTTCTCGCGCGGTCCGCACCCCCAGTGAAATTGAATGGGACGAATCGGCTGACATTGTTGTGCCGACCACTCCCGGACACTACGCACAGGTCGTCAAGACCACCGACAAGCCCCAAAACGAACAGCTTCTCGCCTATGAAATCGGTTTCCGCCAGCAGGTCACCAAGCGGTTCTCCGTCGACGTCACCGGATTTGCCAACAACTATACCGGCCTGATCGCACTGCTAAGCACGGGCACCACGATCAATCCCGCGCTGCACCCGCCCGTTCTCATCAACAGCACCTACGACAACGATCAAAGCGCCAGAACCTACGGCACCGAGCTTTCCTTGAACTGGCAGGTCCTCGACATCTGGCGCTTGCAAGGCTCCTATAGCTACCTGTTTGCCAACGTCCACGACTACTACCCCGGCATCACCCCCGACGCCTCCGCGCAGGACCAATCCTATCCCCGCAACCAGTTCCAGCTCCACTCTTATCTCGACGTCACCCAAACCCTCCAACTCAATGGCGGCATCTATTACGTCGATGCGATCGGCAACGGGAACGTGCTCGGGGCTGTCGGCGCCCCGCCCGGCGCCTATATTCGCGGCGACCTGGGAATCACCTGGCATCCCCGCCCCAACCTGGAAGTCTCCGCCGGAATTCAAAACGCCTTCGAACCGCATCACCTCGAAGCCTCCTTCAACGCCACCGCCTCCGCCGATGTTGATCGCGCCTATTACGCCCAGGTCGCTTGGCGGTATTGATTAGCCCCGCCCCCCTCCATAGGCGCTCCGCTCCGCCGGGTTCTTCCCGCATTCAACAATCTTCACATCTTTTTCCGCCTCCATCCAAAACCGCGTCCAAACCCTTCATCTCCCCGCTATAGAAGAGGGACCCTCATTTTCGCCCAAACCCACCCCTGTAGCTTTCCAACGACCAATGACAAATGACGAATGACCAATGACAACTGACCAACGCCCTGTTAATCTTCCACAAACCAATAAAGGAGACTCCCATGCCCCGTCTGAAATCCCTGGAAAAATCCCAAGCTGGTCCCAAATCTCAAACTTTGATGGCCGATCTGGAAGCCAAAAAAATGCTGCTGAACATATTCCGCGGCATGGCCAACAGCCCGGCCGTGCTTGACGCGTATCTGAAATTCAGCGGCGCGTTGCAACAGGGCAAGCTCGACGCCAAAACCCGCCATGCCATTGCACTGGCCGTTGCCCAATTCAACCGTTGCGGCTATTGCCTGGCCGCGCACACCATGCTGGGAAAAGGCGCCGGTCTGGACGATGCGGCCATTCGCGATGCCCGCCTTGGCAAGTCGGTGGACCGAAAAATCAATGCGGCCGTATCGCTGGCGTTTCAGGTGCTCGCCGGCCGCGGCAACGTTTCCGACACCGACGCCAGCGTCGCCCGGTCCGCCGGACTCGACGATGGCGACATCGCCGAAGTCATCGCCAACGTCGCTCTAAATCTCTTCACCAATTATTTCAACAATTTCAATCAATCCGAGGTTGACCTGCCCAAAGTGCCGGTGAATATCGCCTGAAATTGCGCGAAATCTCGCTTTCATAGTATCTTAAGGATTGTGCCGCCCCGCAATTTTTTTTTGCTATCGCGTTGAATGCGGTGGACGATCATGGTCAATTTGGCTAACCTTAATGTAACCAACGGGTCGCTCCGGGTACGCTCTCGGCTTGCATTGCTGACTTGTGCCGCCGTATTTTCGCCCGAATCCGGTCGCTTTTGACTCGCCCAATGACACGATCCTTCGACACCATTCCGGATGAGACCGATCGTTCGGCCGATCCGCCCAAGCCTTCGGTTCCGGTGATGTCCGTCTGCCCGTTTTGCGGCGCCATCGCCGAAAAAAATGACGGGCCTTGCCCGCGATGCAAGATGGAAAACAGCGCGGTCACGCGCCAAGCCACCCGCGCTCGCATCGGGCCGTGGTACGCCATGCAGTCGCGCAACCCCTCGGCGCCGGGGATGAAATTCAACACGCTTCTGGCCTTGATCCGCAAGGGGCAGATCACGCCCCGATCCGTCATTCGCGGGCCGACCACCTTTCAGCTCTGGCGATTCGCCGCACGCGTGAAGGGCATCAGCCGGGAGTTTGGCCTGTGCTATTCCTGCGGCGCCGAGCTTCAGCGCACCAGCACGTTCTGCCCGCGCTGCTCTCGTTCGCAGGAGCTTCCACCCAATCCCGACGTGCTGCTGGAAACCGATTCCCAGCCGGGCAAGACCGTCTATCGCGAGGTCGACCCGCGCCCGGCCGCCCCCGGCGATGTCGCGCCGGAATCCCAACAGCCTGCCGTTGCCCAGCCGGCCGACTCCGAGCCGATTCGCCCAACCCGCACGCCGACCCAGATCCCTTCCGCCGCCGAAACCATGGCCGAACTCGCACAAATCCCCTCGCCTCACGATGCTCCGGCCGAGCTTCAAACCCGGCCCCGGCAGAGGCCTCAGGAGGGCGTCCTCACGCCCCGCGAACTCGCCGCCGCTTTCAGTCTTCAATACGATCCCAACATGGACATCCCCGGCGCGCAGCGGGGCCGCGGCCGCGGAAAAGGTCTTCTCGCCGCCGCCGTCATTCTTCTTGCCCTCGGCGCCGCCGTTTCCACCTTCTATTTCGTTCCTTCGCTGCGGCAAAGCTTCATCGCCTGGCTTCAGGGTTCCTCCCCCGCCCCCGCAGGCGCCACCGGCTCTTCCCTCAGCCAGTCAACGCAACAAAAACCTTTGCCCGATCCGACGCCGGATTGGATGACGACCGTCCCCAACAATCCTCCCCCGATCACCACGCCGTCCAAACCACTGGCATCCGGGTCGTCGGTTGCATCTAACGACGTGGCCCCAAATAACTCGCCCGCCCCGCAACCCAAGCCCGCGCCCCCGGCGAACATCGTCCCCGTCCCCTCTCCGTCCAACGATACCCCCGCCGCTTCGACCCCTCCGGTCGATCCCCAGACCTCCGCCGCCGCCGAGGCTACCGAAAAGCTCCGTGCCTCCGCCGGCGGCGACCTCGACACCCTTGCCATGCAGCTTCGCAGCAACGGCCTCGACGCCCAGCACCGCCAGGATTACATCGCCGCGCAGTATTACTATCAGCAGGTGGAAAAGCTTCCCCGCGATCACTGGCCCGGCGACATCGATCATCTCCTCAAAGACGTCCAACGGCATCTTTCCGCCGCCCACTAGATTTACTTCAACGTTGAACCGGTGCCCCCAACCCACCTCGGCCACAACGCCCCGATCAAAATCGCTCCGACAGGCGCAACGTGCATCATCAGTCGATCCGTCGATACCGCCAGCAACTCCTCCAGCTTCCAGTTCGTCACCATCAGCGGCGGAACGTACGCCAGCAGGTGCAATATCAGAAGTATCCCAATCGTGGCGATCGCGCGGTCCTTGAATCGCCGCCGCTCCGCCGCCGCCAGTCCCAAGACGATCACCCACAGCAGCCCCCAATCCTGCCAGTCGATCAGTTCTCGGCCCATTCCCGTCAAAATCGTGCCCAATCTCCCCAGGTTCGACAGAATCTCGTGCGGATTCAATCTTCCCCCATAGTCTTCATCCGTGCGCGGCAATCCCCAGGTGTAAACGATCCACGGCAAATAGATCGCGGCGACGATTGCCGCCAGCATTCCCGCCGCCGCCAGCGATTTTCCCCGTTTCCCCCGCGGTCCCATCGCCGCCATCACCACCGCGTTGATCGCCGCCAGCGCCAGCCCCTCGTTCTTGGTCCACGCCATCCACGCGCTGAATATCGCCGCCAAAATTGCGTATCCCCAATCTCCCGTCTCCTGCCATCGCAGGAGGCACAGGATGCTGCACGCATAAAACGCCGTGATCGCCGTCTCGGCCGTCCCGCTGCCGCCGTACCGGCAGAACGGCTCCAGGCACGCCAGCAGCGCCGTCGCCGTCAGCGCCGCCGTTTTTCCGTTGATCCGCCGCACCGCGCAATACGCCGCCCCCAACATTCCCGGATACCACAGCAGCGAAATCGTCTTGCCCAGATCGTCCAGCCGACCGTTCATCGCGTGCATCCCCGCGCTGACCATCGGCGCCAACACCGGATACCGCAGATGGCTGTAGCTCAGGGCGACATCCGAAAAATATCCCGGGCGCGGATGCATCGGTAACGTCGCCAGCACCTCCGCCTTCAGTTGCCAGATCGCAAACGCATCCCATTCGATCACCGGATAAATCAGCGCGTCGATCCCCACCACCAGCACTCCGTACCCGATCGCGAGGAAACAAGCGGTCAACCACCACTTCGGCGTGTCCGTGTGCGGCTCATTCCATCTCGCCGCTACGGGGCGCAATCGCCACACGGCGATTCCCGCCGCTCCCCACGCCGCCCCGATCGCCAGGATTTCCCCCCGCGCCGGCCGCTCGCCCAGCATCGACAGAAAAATCAGCAAAATCCCCATGATCCCCGGCCCCATGCAGGCGCTCAGCGCCGCGATCTCCAGCCGCTCGGGAGGCGAAGCCTTCCCGGTCGCGCCTCGCGCCAATCCCGCCGCCAACGGATATCCCACCACGATCAGGATGCAAAGATAGATCGCGCACCACATACCGTTGTCCCAGCCGCGGCCGCGTGCCACGCGCTTCTATTTCCCCAGCCAGCGCACATCCCTCACCACCGGCACGTCGTGCTTCGGATCCATCACAATCGACATCACCGAATACACCCCCTGATCCAGCAACCATTGATCGCTGGGCAACGAATTGTTCTTCAGCAGGTCCTGCCCCCTGTTGAGCGTCGCCGATGGACCGGACACCAGCACCCGTTGCGGATACAAAAAATACACCGCTCGGAAATAAACGTTCTGCGCGTATCCCGCCCTCGATTCCGGGAAATCGTCGAATTTCAGGAAGATTCCCCGCCCCGGCGCCGTCGCCTGCTCCAGCCAACCATCCCACAACGCATACGGATCGCTGAGCTTCGACAGCGCCTGCTTCACGAACAGCCGATTCACGTCAATCCCGATGCACAACCCCATCGACGTCAGGACCACGATCCTCAACGACCACTTCAGAGTTTCCTGCGATTTGCCGGTCAATTGCGCAAAATTGTATTTCCCCGCATCCCTTCGTCAAACCGGGCGAGTATTCCGCTACGACGTCGGCGGCTTTTGGGGCCATTCCTCCGCATCCCGCAGCTTCTCGATTTCTTCCCGATCGAAAAACTTCCCCCGATCCATTCCCATGCAAGTTCGCGACGCCCGCGCCCACGCCTTTGGGCTCATCAGGTTTCCCTCCCAGAACGGCCAGGTCCGGCATTGCAGCGGCCTGGCCTCATACACCGTGCAAATCCGCTTCGGATGCACCACGCTCTCATCGCCAGGCGAAGCCGCCAATTCCTTCATGAACACGCAATCATATCCCCCATGGCGCGGGTTCCTGATTTCCTTCAGCGCCAGCCTCCCACCCACTTGCCGGCAATACGTCTCGATCAATTCCTCCCGCGATATCCCAAGGATTTCCATCATCTTGGCGATCTCCCGCTGCCTGACCCACACGTATCCCGGAGCGCCGCTACAGCAGTTTCCGCACTGCTTGCACGTAAACCGCAGCCCCTCCGTAAACCACGGCGCGGTCGCCACGCTCGATTCCAAAACCTTCAGCTTCATGATGTGATTGGAGTATACCGAAGGAAAGGCGAATGGCTAATGGCCAACGACAATCTTCAACCCAACAAATACCATGCCGCCGCCACGATCATCGCCTGGACCGCGACGAACACCGTCAGCCCTGCCGCGATTCGCTTCATCAGTCGCGGCCGCCGCACTTCGTCGGGTTTCAGGCCCACCCCCATTTGATTTTGAACCGCCGCGATGATGAGGTTTGCCTCGAATCGGCTGATCCCCAGCTTCGCCGCCGTTCGAACCAGCGTTTCACGCCGGCTCCACGGCAACACCGTCCCCACCAGTTGCCCCGGCACCAGGTCCGCAAAATCCATCGCCGCCGAACCCCGCGATCCCAATACCGCTGAATGCGACCAATCGCCGCGCCGCATCCCGACTTCAACCGGCTCAATCCGCATCACCCCCCAGCCTACTCCCATCGCCGTCGCGGGCCGAAAATTGCACCCGCTTTCGACACCCCACGCCGCATTGCCCGCTTCTGTCTATGGCGAAGTTTCCGGCTGTGACGGTAAACTGCCGCGCACATTTGGCAATCCCCATGAAATGGCTCAAACGCCTGCTCTACCTGGTCGCCTTCGTCCTCCTGGCCATCATCGCCTTCGCTCTGGTCGGCATCTATCTCTATCGGGGCACCCCAAGCTGGTATCGCCCGCGCATCGCCACGACTCAGCAGATCAAGGATGCCGCCAACAGCGCCGACCAGAAACTGCTCGATCTTTTCAGTTGGGCCGCCAGCGCCCAGGCCCGGCAAATTCGCCGAATCCATGGAATCTCCAACACTGACGATGCCCCCGTCGGCCCCAAAACCGTCACCTTCACCGAGGATGAGGTCAACTCGTTCATCGCCGCCTGGAAAACCCCCGACAAAAGCCAGCTTGATCAGCGTATTTCCCGCTATTTCACCGATGGCCGCGTCGTTTTCGATACCGACGCCGTGATCCTCGCCGGGCATTCCCCCGTATTCGGCGTCCTGGCCAGCGCCCAATTCGATCCCGCCATCGACGCCCAGGGCAATCTGAACGTCACGCTCGATTCCATTCTCGCCGGCCGGCTTCCCATCCCCCAAGCCGCCCTCGCCGGGCAACTCCGGAGATTGCAGTTCCTGCTCCAGCAGCAGTTGGATCTCCAACGGCCCACCGTCTCCATCGATCCCGCTCTGACCGCCAACGCCTCTGCCCTGGCCGCCTCCTGGCTGCGCCTGTTATTATCGGCCCTGAACGATCAGCCCGCCGATCCCATCCTCATCATCCCCTTCAACATGGCCAACCTCCATCACGGCCTGCCCGTAAAACTCTCGGCCATCCACATCGCTCCCGGCCAGATTACCCTGACCCTGACTCCGCTCTCCTCCGATGATCGTCCACCGCTGCTCCAACGCCTCCGACAACCCTGGCCCTGAGCGCTAAACGAGACTGGATGGCTCGCCAATCCCATTCTATACTCCTACTCGAACAAACCATGAAGTGCCCTGGAGGCCGGCGCGCGGCGCCGGCTCAAATTCAACCGACCAAGGAGATGTTGTAATGGCAACGACGCGAGCAACGGCAAAAACATCCGGACTGGCGCCCGACGATTTGATCGTCATCACCGGCGCCGGCGGGTTCATCGCCGGCGCCCTGGCGAGATATTTCACCGCTCAGGGTTTTACCAATATCCGCGCAGTGGACCGCAAACCCTTGCCGGAGTGGTACCAGATTATCCCCGGCGTGGAATCCCTGTGCCTGGACGTCAGCGAGTATTCCAACTGTCAGAAGGCCTGCCAAGGCGCCGTGGAAGTCTACAATCTTGCCGCCGATATGGGCGGCATGGGGTTTATCGAGCGCTTCCGCATCCAGTGTCTGCGCAGCATTCTCATCAACACCAACATGATTGAGGCCGCCTGGCGCGCGGGGGCGCAGCGGTATTTCTTCTCCTCCTCCGCCTGCGCCTACAACACCGACTTGCAAAAAGACCCCAATTGCAAGGCGCTGAAGGAATCCGATGCCTATCCCGCGATGGCTGAGCGCGGTTACGGTTGGGAGAAGCTCATGTCTGAAATGTTCTGCCAGGAATATACCGCCGAACGCGGATTGAAGACCGCCATCGCCCGGTTCCACAACGTCTATGGACCTTTGGGCACCTGGGACGGTGGCCGGGAAAAGGCGCCCGCCGCCATTTGCCGCAAGGTCATCGAAGCCAAGGATACCGGCAAACACGACATCACCATCTGGGGCGATGGTAAGCAGACCCGCAGCTTCATGTACATCGATGATTGCACCTTGGGCATCGACATGATCATGCACTGCCAGGAGTTGAACGCCGTGCCCATCAATCTCGGATCCAGCGAAATGGTGTCGATCAACGAGCTGGTCAGCCTCGCCGAAGAAATCGGCGGCGTGAAGCTCAAACGCGCCTACGACCTGCATGCCCCCAAGGGAGTAAACGGCCGAAACAGCGACAACACGATGATTCAGCGCATCCTCGGTTGGCAGCCCAATACTCCGTTGAAGAAGGGTCTGGCCAAGACCTACGGCTGGATCGCTGAACAGTACGCCGACCGCAAAGCCGGAAAACGGACGGTCGAGGACAAATACTGAACCAGGTTTCGGGCTTCGGGGTTTTTCCCGGAAGGGACTCGCCATGACTGGTACGTCTCCCGACATCGCCGACGTGATCGGCCGAATTCCCTACCGCTTGGCCCTGGCGGGGGGATGGATCGATCAGCCGTTTATTTCCCGGCTCAATCCGTCTCCCACCGGGTCCATGGTCGTGGTCGGGGTTGAACCCAATTTTCGATTCATGGAGCGAGCCGGTATGGCGACCGGCACCCGCCGCGCCGCCCTGAAACTTTGGAAGGACGGCCTTCCGCCCGGTGAACCCACTCAGTTGGTCAAAGCGCTCTATGCCTTTGAAAACCAGCATCAGGCGGACCCCTCCGGGTCGCAGGACATGATCGGGCTGATTTATCCGGGTGTCAGCCGATTGGACTACGACCCTTCCTACGAAGGCGGTGTGTTTCCCAGGCACATCGAATCTTGCAACGATCCATTGGTTGCGCGCTGGTTGGAAAGCGTCATCCACCTGTTGCCGGTCGAACCTCGGCCCATGGATTACTCACCCTTGGGTGTGAAGAATCTCGATCCCGTGTGGGTGGGTAAGCTCGGTCAAAGCGGTCGGGATTGCTACCAGGCCATCCTTGCCATGAATCTGGATGCGCTGGGCGCTTCGATGAATCTGTGCATGGCCTGCTGGGAGGCATTGCTTCCCGGCACGGTCAGGCATCCAACCCTCAAAGTGGATTTATGCGCCCTGCTGAAACATTACCAGCAGCGCTATCCCGGCGCGATGTATTCCGGTTGCGGAGGCGGATATCTGTTCGTGATTTCGGACAAGCCCGTCCCCGGCGCATTTCACGTCCAGGTCCGCATAGCAAAGTGAATGCAATGGCCGATGTGGTGGTTTCCGGCAGTTTCGACGATTTGCGCTCGCCGCACATCCGCTTTTTGGAAGAAGCCGCCAGACGCGGGAATCTGCACGTTCACCTTTGGTCCGATGAGTTGTTCCGCTCGAAAGAAGGCCGCTCGCCCAAGTTCCCCGACTTCGAACGACTCTATTTCGTCCAGGCGATTCGGTACGTCCAATCGGCCCGGATCGTTTCCCGGTTGAGCGAACCAGCGGCATTGCCGGTCGATCTCTCCGATCCGATCTTGAAACGGTTCCCAAGATCCGCGTCGGTTGACCTTTCCTTCTCCGGTAAAAGGAGGGTACTGGTCACCGGCTGTTTCGACTGGTTGCACACCGGCCACGTGCGGTTCTTCGAGGAAGTCTCAGAATATGGCGACGTGTACGCGGTGGTTGGCCACGATGCCAACATCGAATTATTAAAAGGCAAGGGACATCCGCTGTTTCCACAAGACCAGCGAAGATACGGGGTGGGCGCGATTCGATACGTGAAGCAGGCACTGGTTTCGACCGGACAGGGCTGGATGGACGCCGCCCCCGAAATCGAGCGCATCAAACCGGACATCTACGCCGTGAACGAAGACGGCGACAATCCCGAAAAAAGAGCCTTCTGCCTCAAGCATGGCCTCCAATATCTCGTGCTGAAGCGTCTGCCCAAACCGGGGCTGACGGCGCGAAGCAGCACGGAGCTTCGGGATGCCGAAGCGGGACGCGGATAGAAATTGTTCGCACCTCGCGGAATTTGCCCGATCGCCCGCAGCTTTTGCGCGTCGTTCAACCCAACAAGCCTCGCCATCCGGGGCGCGCCGTTCCAATAATCCGGCCGGTCTTCCCGAGCATTTTTGCCGGTTTTTCCGGGCCTTGCGCATCGTCGGCATCGCCGTGTCCCGAATCATAATCCGGACACCGTGTTCCCTGGCACGCCGCTTGTACTGCCTCGCCTGACGTTGGCTCCCTTGGCGGAGCAACTGCGTATCAACGGATGTTCGGTGAGTTGGATAACACGCCTGACATTGGGCCTCTTTGCGGAGCAAGCGCCTATGGATGTCCCGAAGGATCTCGGCCAACGAATCGTCGAGGCGGCTCGCCTTGCCGTGGCCTTGCATCTTCAGCATTCGACCGCCAACTTTGGCCCAGCCCTCTTTTCGATCGGCGGAGCCGATCGCGGCGGGGGAGCCGTCATGGACGATGGCCCTTCCTCCGCGCCTTGGCCGGCGACAGTCCCTTGCGCCGGCGAACTTAGCGGAGGCTTTGCCTTCCGCGCCGAAAGCGAGGCCGCATGATTTATGGCCTCTATCTCTCGGCTTCCGGCGTCCTGACCAATTCGTACCGGCAGGACGTCATTGCCAATAACATCGCCAACTCCGAAACCGTTGGCTTCAAGAAGGACATGGCCCTGCTCCAGCAGCGCCCGACCGCCGCCCAGGAACTGGCTCGTTCCAACCAGACCAACTCCCTGCTCGAGCCGATCGGCGGCGGACTGCTCGCCTCCAGCACCGTCGTCGATTCCCTCGCCGGTGAAATCGAACCCACCGGCAACAATTTCGACGTCGCCCTTCAGGGCAACGGCTATCTCGCCGTTTCTTCCGATGGAAAAATCCATCTGACTCGCAACGGCCAGATGGTCATGGACCGCACCGGCCGGCTGGTCTTGTCCAACGATCCCAATCAGGCCGTGCTCGACAGCAAACAAACTCCCATCGTTTTGGACCCGACGACTCCCACGACCATCGCCACCGACGGAACCATCACTCAGAACGGCAAGGTCCTGGCGACGCTGGGCCTGTTCGACGTGAGCGATCCGTCGACGCTCAGGAAGGACGGCGCAACGCTGCTGTCCACTCCCGCCGGCGTGATGCTCAACAAGGCCGCGCCCACCGTCCGCAGCGGGTTCGTCGAGCGTTCCAACGTCGATCCGGCCACCGAGCTGACCGAATTGATGGATACTCAGCGTCAGCTCGAGGCCAATGCCAACATGATTCACATCCAGGATGAAACTCTCGACAAACTGGTGAACGATGTCGGAAGAATCAGTTGACCTGGTCGACTGACTCGGGGTTTTTGCAATGGCCATTACCGCGCTACATGCCGCCGCCACCGGATTGCGTGGGCTTTCCACCGCCATCGACGTGATCGCCAACAATCTGGCCAACGCCGAGACCACCGCTTTCAAGGGCAGCCGAGTGAATTTCGAGGACCTGTTCTATCAGACGCAAAAGCCGCCCGGCGCCACCAGCGGCAACGGCGACATCTCCCCGGCCGGAATCTTCGTCGGACTGGGAACTCGAATCAGCAACACCCAGCTCGACCTGACCGAAGGAAGCATGGAAAGCACCGGCAACAACCTGGACGTCGGCATTCAGGGATCCGGATTCTTCCGCGTCAAAGTCCTCAGTTCCCTCGGCGACGGCACCGCCTACACGCGCAACGGACAGTTCTTCGTCAACAATCAAAACCAACTCGTCGTGGGCATGGGCGACGGTTACGAACTCGACCCGCCGCTCACCATTCCCACCGGCGTCACCAACATCCAGATCAGCCAGGACGGCATCATCACCGGCCTCAATGCCGGCGCCACCACGCCCAGCCAGCTTGGCCAGTTCCAACTCACGCAGTTCGTCAACCCCCAGGGGCTGCAACTGCTCGGCGGCAGCCTCTACCAGGAAACCCAGGCCTCCGGGCCACCGATCATCAGCAATCCCGGCGTCCAGGGCGCCGGCACGCTTCTCCAGAATTTCCTCGAAGCCAGCAACGTCGATCCCGTTACCGAGCTGGTGACTTTGATCAAGACCCAGCGCGCTTTCGAGCTCAACAGCCAGTCGATCCAGACCGCCGACGAGGCATTGCAAACCATTACGAATCTCCGCAGGTCGTGATCCTTGGATGTTTCATGGACGTGAGGCCGCGATGAATAACCGCAAGCTCGGCAAACGAAAACAAGTGCAACTGCTCGTCGTCCTGACCATCCTCGCCTGGGCCACGCAGACCTTGATGCATCAATGGGGTTTTGGCCAGGAGGTGCTGCCGGCGACCGATGCCGCCGATTCGCGGGCCGACGAGAAATTCGTCTCCGGCAACGCCGATTCCACGCCCGGCGGCACGCTGGAACTGCGGCAGGACGCATCCATTTTCGGCGCGGACGTAAAGCTCAAGCAAGTCTGCCGATGGTCCGATGCCGATGCCCCCATCTTCACCCCCATTGCCGACCTGACCCTGCTGAATCTTTCCGACAGGGTTCCCTTCCACGCCATCACCGTGGAGCAGATTCGCCAGACGCTTCACGACGCCGGCGTCAACGTCGCGATGATCAACTTCGCCGGCGCCACAAGCTGCTCGATCACGCGGACCGATGTCCAGAGCGACTCACAGCAGACCGTCCAGCAATGGCTCGACGCCCACCAGGGCGACGCGGCGAAAACCACGCCGGCCGCCGCGCCCGCGCCGGTGCTGGCGTCGGCGTCCAATCCGACGCCCGATCCGAATCTCCGCACGCTCCGGGATTTGCTCGTTGCCGAT
>Ga0187867_10000530_pt1 | contig 33909 bp, 27 predicted proteins | sample June2016WEW_13_1_FD_132976 | JGI IMG/M metagenome (GOLD analysis project Ga0187867, IMG submission 132976) | Peatland microbial communities from SPRUCE experiment site at the Marcell Experimental Forest, Minnesota, USA - June2016WEW_13_10 | ecosystem: Environmental > Terrestrial > Soil >... | reverse complement strand
CACTCTCAAGGCCATCCCGAACATTGTCATCGCGGCCCGGGGGAATTTGAGCGAAGCGGTGCGGCCCTTTGCTGACTTGGCGCTCGAGCAGTTAAGCGACGCCCGTCCGCGATTGCTCGCCTCGGTGGAGGCCTTGAGGCCATTGCTGGATGCGGATTCCCAGCGCCGAATCGACGCTGCTGCAGAGGAGGCCGCGCGTGGCCTCGAAGCCTATGGTCAGTGGTTGGAAGAAAAGAAAGATTCGATGTCGTCGCAGTCGGCGATCGGCGAGTCCGGTTACGTTTATTTCCTCAAGAATGTCGCACTGCTTCCATATTCTCCGCAGCAGTTGCTGGAGATCGGTCACCAGGAATGGGCGCGCTCGGTCTCGTTCCAAACCTACGAAGAGCATCGCAACCTCGGCGTGCCGGATTTGCCGCTCCCTGCGACGATCGACGAAGAGATTACCCGCGAACGGCGCGACGAAGAAGCGGTACGCAAATATCTCGTCGAGAAGCGCATCCTGAGCGTGCCGCCATGGGTCCAGCACTACACGTGGCGTGCCATGCCGGACTACCTCAAGCCCCTCCAGAACCTGTCGGAGGCCGACGATTTCACCGCTCCCAGCCGATTGAAAGAAGATGGCATTCGGTATATCAATCCGCCCAGTTTGAAGCTGGGATATTTTGCTTTGGCCGATGCCAAGGACCCCCGCACGGGCATCGTGCATGAAGGTGTGCCCGGTCATTATTTCCAGCTATCGCTCTCCTGGGCGCATCCGGATCCCATCCGGCGGCACTACTACGATTCAGGCGCGAATGAAGGAATCGGCTTTTACTCTGAAGAAATGCTGCTCGAAGCGGGCCTGTTCGACAATAGCCCGCGCTCGCGTGAGATCATCGACAACATGGTGCGCCTGCGCGCTCTGCGCGTCGAAGTCGATGTAAAGCTGGCATTGGGCGAATTCACCATCGCGCAGGGAGCGGAGTATCTGCAAAAAACCGTCCCGATGGACGCCGAAACGGCGCGCGGCGAGGCGAAGATGTTTGCGTCCCTTCCGGGACAGGCCATTTCGTATCAGATCGGAAAGACGCAGATCACGCGCTTTCTGGCCGACGCGCGGCGGGTGCAAGCAGACAAGTTCGATCTCCGGGCATTCCACGATTTCCTCTGGCTCAATGGCAATGTTCCGATTGCGCTCCAGCGCTGGGAATATCTTGGGCTGAAAGATGACTTGGAGACCGTGGACCGAATGAAGCCCTAGCTAACTGTCGTCACACCTTATGCCAGTACGGCGCTCTCGCCATAACAAGAATCACGGCTAGGTGCCTAATTGTTATATGGGAGCGTTACCGACTTGCGGAGGCCGGCCGTAACTGCGCGACTTTAGCGTGCGGAGTTGATTCTTCGTAGCGGGCGATACCTTTGTAAAGCGCTTCCGCGATTTGCTGGCGGTAAGCTTCGCTCTGCAGATTTTGCTCGTCGGCGGGACTGCTCACAAATGAAATTTCGGTGAGGATCGCGGGCATCGTCGTTCCCTTGAGAACGGCGAACGACGCATCTTTGATCCCGCGATCGCGAATGTCAGGGCTCTTCGTGGCCAGTGTCGCATAGAGTGCCCGCTGCACATTCGCCGCCAGCCGCCGCGATTGCTCCGTCTTCTCGTGCAATCCTCCAGCCGACAGCGATACTGGGGTCAACTTCGCCGCGCTTCCATCCGCGTGATTTTCCAGTTCCTTTGATCCAGGCGCTACGAAGGAATTCGTGTAGTAGGTCTCAACCCCGCGCGCCGTTGCCGAGGTGCTGTAGTTGGCGTGCACCGAAACGAACAGGTCAGCCTGCGACTGGTTGGCAAAATCCGCCCGTTGGTCAAGCGGCAGATAATCGTCGCCTGTACGCGTGAACATCACTTCCGATCCAAGGCGCGCTTCCAGCAGCTTGCCCAGTCGACGTGTTACGTCGAGTACCAGATCCTTTTCCAGCAGTCCCTGGCGGCCAACCGTGCCCAGATCCCATCCGCCGTGCCCGGCGTCCAGCACGATCCGGAATTTCCCGGTCTTTGCAATAGGCTGCGACTGTTGAGGCTGAACCGATAATGGCTTTGCAGTCAGGCCCTGGGGCAGTGGTTGAACCGATGTTGCAGCCATCAGCGCCGGTGAGGCCCCTGCCTTGGACGCTGCTGGTGTGATCGGCATGAGCCGGTTCGATGCCGACTTCACGCTGTCGCGCAGTTCCACCACCAGGCGATAGGGACTCGATTCCATACTGACCGAGAAATTCGATCCATCCTTCGTATCGAGCACAATGCGTGTTACACCGGCGACCGGTTGCGCTACCCGCACCCGTGTCAGCGAGACGTCGCCCACGTCCATGGTCTTGCCGTTCAGTTCCGGTGCGAGCACCGTGTCGTGCAGATCGAAGTAGATCCGCTCCGGCGACATTAAACGGTGCACTTCATAGGGAACCTGGTCTTCCATGTCGATCACAACCGTGCTGCCAACCGAGGACGACCAGTGTCGCAATCCAGTGATTCTTGGCAGCGCTGCCAGTTTGCTTTCCGGCACGGCCTGCAGCGTCTCCGACTGGGAGACCTGCGCGGGATCCATCAGATTGTCGGATGCCGCTGACGCAGTGTTCATTGGTACAGCGGCGCCCATATTTTGTGCGTCGCCAATCGCTTTACCGGAAATTGCTGTGGCCGCGGTTGCCGCCGTATTTTCTGGAATTCTCGTTGCGACCTTGGCGAAGGGAGCCTTGCCGTGAACCTGCATGCCCCACCACACTCCCGCTGAGAACAAAGACGCGACCACGACGAGCCCGAGCACGACCGCGAGTCCGGGACGAGACACCAGGGAAGCTGCTCCCAGGTTAGCCCCCAAACGGCGGGTGCGAACCTGGGGCATCGACGCGCCTATTGTGCGGGCGCTAACCTCGGTCAGTGAAGGCGTGAGGAGTAGTTCTTCATCCTCATCGGCGTCTTCAGGCATTTCAGGAGCTTCGAGTGGCTTATCCGCCGATCGCTCTGCTTCGATGACTTCCGATCCCGCGGCTCCAACCTCTGGGAATTCGCTCGCTGCCACAGGAATCAAAATCGGTTGCGTCAGTTGGGCGATCTCCGAGACTGGCTTCTGCTCGGATGCTGTGGTTTGTTCCACCGGCTTTGCCGTGACCACGACGGTGCCAGCGATCGCAGGCGGAATAGCCTTCGGTTTCGCTTTTAGAACCTCGTCCGCGATCTTCGAGAGCCATTGGAAACGCCGATCCTGGTCTTCGGGCCGCAGCGCCGCCAGAACCAGCTCAGCCAGAAGATCAAGGCACCTGACGTCCTCGTCGGTGAAGGACCATGGAGCCTTGGAAAAGGCTTGCAGCACACCCAGCCGGCCCGCGCGTCCATGCAGTGGAACGAGTACGCTGGCGCGTGCGGTGAGCTGCTGCAGAAAGTCCACTTCGACGCGTGGGTCGGTTTGCGAATCGTCGCAACGAAGAGCTTTTCCCGATTGCAGGCATTCGCGCAGAAAGTCCGACTGGGCGCACAGCCGAATGCCACGCGGAACCGGCATTGGACCGGCAGTTGCCCGGCACACCATTTCCGAACCTTCCGCCAGAGCCACTACCACCGCGTCAGCGTTGGTCAGCGCCAGCGCGCGATCGCAAATCAGCTGCAGTACCTCGTCCCGAACCACGTGCTCGGCCTGAAACAAATCCCAGTCTCCAGCTGGGCTTGTCGCCGGACGCTGCTCTCGAATTTGCTGATGGAGATCCGAAAAAGCCAGCAGCGAACGCAAACTTTCGTGGCGTTCGACTGATTCGAGCACACGGTTGCACTCCAGAAGAGCCGAAGGCGGCATCGCCGTCGGCGCATTGCCGCCAACTCGGGTTGGAGTCGCACTCATCGGGACGCAGTCAAGAAAAAGCCAGTGTTTATCGTATTCGCAGCTTGTCGCAATACTCGTTGCCGGTCTTGGTTCCCCGGGAATTCTCTGGCGGTTTTGCCCAGGGCGGTGAAATGAAACACTCCTTCGCCACCGCGGCAATTCCGCTCCAGATTCAAGGTTAATGGTCGTTAGGCTAGGATCGCAATGGCCGTTGGTACACGTACCATTGCGCATAAAACCCGCCGGCGGATGTCGGTCGCGAGCCCTCCTTCTTCGTTGAAAAGCCCGCTACGACCTTTCAGATTTGCTATGTCCGGCGAATCGTCCTAGTCTGAAAGTAAATGGGAGTTGTGATGGCCGACGTGGTGGAAGAGAAAAAATCCGGGAAAAACAGCAGCAGATTGAACTGGTTTTGGCCGTTTGGGGTCGCCGTCACGAGCCTGGCGGGCATCGCTCTCGTAGCCCTTCGCGGATGCTGGCACCGGCACATGAGCTGGCCAGTTCGCATGCAGGATCACTCCTACCAGGTTTGTCTGGAATGTGGCGTCAAAAGGTTGTTCGACGAGAAGCGGTTCTGCTCGTATGGCCCGTTTCGCTATGACTTAAACGAGTTGATCGCATGGCAACATGGGAAGAGGTCCGGAGCTACGCCCCTTCCGCACCAATCGGTATCTGGGATCGCCGCCTCGAAGATTTCCTGAAAGCGTAAGCTTGAGTAAATTCCCGCCGCTCACCGCAACTTGCCTGGCTCTAAGCTCTTACCGGTTGCGTCTGGGTCTTGTACCAGTCCACGGTTTGGCGCAGGCCGTCCTCAAAATTGACCAGGACTTTATAGCCCAGGTGCTTTTGGGCTAACGTAATGTCCGCCAGCGAGTGCTTAATGTCGCCGCTCCTCTCGGGCACATAGCTGACCGTCCCTGTATAACCGGTCAGTTGTTTCATGGCTTCAAAAGTCTGATTCAACGTGACACGCCGTCCCGTGGCGCAATTGAATACGCGTCCGGCGCACTCGGAAGCAGGCGCGGAACACGCCAGCAAATTTGCTGACACGGCATTGTCGATGTATGTGAAATCGCGGCTGGTTTCGCCGTCGCCGAAAATTGTGGGTTGCTCTCCACGCAGCATCTGCAGGCTGAACTTCGCCAGCACGCCCGAATAGGGAGACGTTGGGTCCTGGCGCGGCCCAAAGATGTTGAAGTAGCGCAGACAGACTGTTTCAAGCCCATAGCAGCGATAGAACGACACCATGTAAAGCTCGCTTGCCAGCTTGGCTACCGCATAGGGCGAAATCGGGTTCGGCGGCATTGCCTCCTGCTTCGGAAGGGTCGGCGTGTCCCCGTAGGCCGACGACGAAGCGGCATAAACCACGCGCTTTACCTTGGCATCGCGCGCCGCGATCAAGACATTGACCGTTCCATCCACATTCGCGCGGTTGCTGCCGAGCGGATCGATCACTGATTTGGGCACCGATGGAATGGCGGCCTCATGCAATACGTAGTCGATGCCCTCGCAGGCGCTATGCATAGCATCCAGGTCAAGAATGTCCGCTTCCCGAAAATCCATCCTCCGCATGACTTCGGTCAAATTCTCGCGGCGGCCGGTAGCAAAATTATCCACACCGCGAACCTCGTCGCCGCGCTCCAGCAGAGCACGCACAAGAGAAGATCCGATGAAGCCTGCCGCTCCAGTTATCAGGTACTTAGCCATAATCACTTAATCATAGCGGAAGATGATGGGACCGCGGATGATGACTGGCGTAACTGTGATACCGCCAAACGGGTCGCCATTCTCCTGTAAGCCAGGCGGGAATTCAGGACCGGCGCGCCCGTTTGGCGATCTGGTAAAACTCGTCGCGCGAGAGCAAACGGTTCTTCTTGAAAAACTCGGCCACGCCTTGCAGCCACGCGTCCGAATCCACCGACTTCGGCAACGTGAGCGGAGGGATCTGCTCGGACGGTGCAGTATTGATCAGCGCTCGTTGATGGGCGAGGTTTGCCAGAATCAGCTTTAGTTGCGACTGTTGCTCTGGGTCGATGTCCGCGTAACACATTCCCATACCCACCTGAAGGTGTGAGGTCACGACCTTAGCCGGCGCTTGAAACCGGATGCCTAGTGAATCCACCGCGAGATTCACTTTCGTGTTGACCGGCAACGTCGCCGACATTTCTACGTAGCATCCGTGTAGACTGATGTCGCTGAGCGTTCCCCACACCTGCACTCGATTGTCCTCCGCCCGAAGTTCCACGCTCCCTGAGCACGCAAACCGGATGCTGCGCCGACGCTCTTTCTGCTCGGGCGCGGGTTCAGCCGTGCCAACATACTCAGGACCCGCGTCCGCGGAATGTTCAGAAGACGCTCCTGTGCTTTGTCTCTTCAATCGAAGAAGATGAGAAGCGCCGTCTTCGGTCGGGCCGCTGCCCTCGGGAAAGTCCGGCTGCTCGGGAACGAGGTTTGGATCCATGATCGGGGTTTCCGGCAAAACACTGCATAGAGACAGATCGGAAAAAGGGAAGAATACTTTAGAGGGAGAAATTCTCTACTGCGGTACGAATCTGGTTCCACAGTTCTTCTTTGCCCGAGCCGGTTTTTGCCGAAAACGGCACGATCGGCACCTCGGGATATGCTTGGCCGAGCTTGCGCATGGCCTGCGCGAGTTCGTTCCCGGACAGACGGTCGCACTTGGTGGCCACGATCAGATGCGGCCTCCCCCGCGTGGCCAGGAATTTCGCTAATTGCCGGTCACTTTCCTGAGGTGGAATATTGGTATCAACCAGCGCCAGGCAAAGGGCGAGTGTGGAACGCTGGTGCAGATATGGATCGACAAAGCGCGCCCAGTCGGCCGAGATTTCGCGGGAGATCTTGGCATAGCCATAGCCGGGCAAATCGGTAAACAGGCATTCCGGCTTCGCCTGGCCGGCGATCCGGATTTCAAAAAAATTAATGGCACGTGTCCGACCGGGCGTCGAGCTTGTGCGGGCAAGCTTGGTCCCGACGAGCGTATTGATGACGCTCGACTTTCCCACGTTCGAGCGTCCGAGAAATGCGATTTCAGGCAGGCTTGGAGCAGGGAAGTGCACGGCATCATTTGCCGATAACAGGTACCGCGCCAGAATCCGCATAAGAACAGTGTCCTGTTTTTGTGGCACAGCTTGCAAGGCCGTGCGAAGAAAACTTTCGCTAGAGGCCTGCGGAAAAACTCGACTTCGATTCTGTTTTGAAACGGTGCGGCTTTTAGCCGCACCGCAAGTGTCGTGTAATCAACGGCCGCTTTAGCCGCTCTGGGACATCTCGCCACGTAAGCGACTTTTTCCGCAGCCTGCTAGAGGCCCAGCGGGCGCTTGGGATGCACATCTTCGTCTTGAATCGGATGTAGCCTGTGCCAGAGCGCGAGTCCTCCCGCGATGGCAATGCCGATCAGAACGCTGATCAGAAAGAAGAGCCGGTAAGCGGGGAGTGCGATCAGCAGGATGATGACCACGGCAAGGGCGACGAAGAGTGCCGCCGAGCCATGCAGACCAAGACTCAGGCGGCTTTGTGGTTCCGGGGCCATCTCAGAAATATTCTAGCTCCGTCAGGGCAGAATTCTACTTCGCTTTCGTCGCCCTCACGCTGAAGTTCGTTGTGAACAGATCGTTGTCGGTCAGATTCATGCTCTCCAATCCCAGTCCGACCAGATTCAGCACAGGACAGATCGTCCTCCGGTACGCTTGCCGTGGCATGTCGTATCGCACAAATGTGTCCAGACCCAGATTTACGGTTCGAAGCAGGCCAGCAATGCTATGCAGTTCCGGAACGATTTCCACGGTTGCAAAAGGCTCCAGCAACAAACGAAACCCGGAGGGTGTGAACCTCCAGTTCTCCTCGTCAACGACTCGGGGAGTGCAGGCCGCAAAGCTCGCTAGAAGTACTCCGCCGGGTCGAAGCACGTCATAAACCCGCCTCGCCGCCTCATGCGGATCACGGAAGTATTCGAAAACCTGGGTGGCGATGGCCAAGTCGAACGAACTTGGCGGAAACGGAAGATTCTGGGCATCTGCGACAACGCTCACCTGCCTTGTCTTGATCAAGTCCACCGAAAAGTAATGATCATAGAGCCCTTCGAACAGAGGACGGTAGGGTTGATATCGGCCACCAACGTCCAGAATGGTCATGTTCTTTCCGCGAAACTGATTGGCCCACGATGTGAATATCAAACGGCGGGAACGCAGTGCCAGGTAGTTCGGGTCCGTGAGCGAAGGGTAGAGTCGTCGACGGGTCGAATTGATCAGTTCTTCCATGGCAACCTGAACTGGAGAAAAACTAGTATAGGTCCAATGCAATGGATAATCTGAACTGCAAGCGCGGATAGCAGCCTGCTAGTATCATGTCCCGCAAGTTCGTGGATTAAGTATCCGACTGTTTTGAAAGGGTGCGGCTTCAGCCGCACCTCAACGGTTCCCAGGAATTCGGGGGCTTTAGCCCCTGAGGCGAAGAAAGTCGACTCAGACTCACCGCGTCCACTTCTCGCGCGTATTTCTGGGATACCACACTAGAAGGCAGGAAGAAAAACAACGACGGCTGATCAAAACCAAGTGATCTTCACTGGTGAGTTGCAGGAATATCGCCGCCCGGCGGAGTCGCAATTGGCCCCATGGTACTGGCTTCCGGCTCCGCGATCTGCGGCAGCGGACCTTCCAAGGCCACTGCCAGAACCTGGTCCATATTTTCCACCAGATGCAGTTTCATCGCCGTGCGCAGATTCTCCGGGACTTCACTCAGATCTTTTTCGTTTTCTTTCGGCAAGATTACCTCAAACAAACCGGCGCGGTGCGCAGCCAGAAGCTTTTCCTTCAGACCGCCGATGGGAAGGACCTTCCCCCGAAGCGTGATCTCTCCCGTCATCGCGATGTCGCGGCGGACCGGAATGCGGCTCAGCGCGCTCGCCAAAGCCGTGGCGATCGTTATTCCCGCCGACGGCCCATCCTTCGGGATCGCTCCCTCCGGCACGTGCACGTGAATGTCAAGCGCACGATAGAAGTCGCGAGGCAGACCCAGTCGTGCGGCGCGCGAACGGATATAAGACATCGCAGCTTGCGCCGATTCCTGCATCACATCGCCCAGCTTGCCCGTCAAGGTGAGCTTTCCCTTGCCGTCTACTACGCTCGCTTCGGTGCTCAGAATTGAGCCGCCAACTTCGGTCCACGCCAGTCCGGTGACCAGCCCAACCTCGCTCTTCTCGTGAGCCAATGTGTCGCGGAACTTGATAACGCCGAGGAACTCTTCGAGATTGTTGGGTTCGATCGATGCGGTGAAGTCAGCGCCTTCTTTAACCACCCTGCGCGCCACTTTGCGGCAGACATTACCGATTTCCCGTTCCAGGTTGCGGACGCCCGCCTCGCGCGTGTACCCGCGAATGATCTGCTGGATGGCGTCCTCGGAAAACTTGACGTTCTTTTCGGTCAGTCCCGCCTGCAGCATTTGCTTCTTGACCAGAAACTGCTTGGCAATCTCAACTTTTTCGAGCTCCGTGTAGCCATGCAGCCGCAGAACTTCCATGCGGTCCTGCAAAGCGGGCGGAACCGTGTGCATCACGTTCGCGGTGGCCACGAAAAAGACCTGCGAGAGATCGTATTCGACGTCGAGATAGTGGTCGACGAACATGAAATTCTGTTCGGGATCAAGCACTTCGAGCAGGGCAGCCGACGGATCGCCGCGGAAGTCCATCGACATCTTGTCGACTTCGTCGAGCATGAAGACCGGATTCTTCGTGCCGGCCTTTTTCATCATCTGGATGATCTGGCCGGGCAGTGCGCCAATGTAAGTTCGGCGATGGCCGCGGATTTCAGCCTCATCCCGCACACCGCCCAGCGACATGCGGACAAACTTGCGCCCCGTAGCCTTGGCGATCGACATCCCCAGCGAAGTCTTGCCCACGCCGGGAGGCCCAACAAAGCACAGGATCGATCCCTTGGGATTCTTAACTAACTGGCGAACGGCGAGAAATTCAAGAATACGTTCCTTGATCTTCTCCAGCCCATAATGATCTTCGTTCAACACCTTCTCGGCTCGCGAAATGTTGCGGATTTCTTTCGACCGTTTTTTCCACGGCACGGCCAGCAACCAGTCGAGATAATTGCGCGAGACTGTCGACTCGGCCGACATGGGCGGCATGGCTTCCAGCTTCTTGAGTTCCTGAATCGCCTTGTCGCGGACTTCCTTCGGCATACCAGCGGCTTCGATCTTCTTCTTCAGTTCGTCGAATTCGCTCTTTTCACCCCGGCCGAGTTCCTTCTGGATCGCCTTGATCTTCTCGTTGAGGTAATACTCCTTCTGGGCTTTCTCCATCTGCCGCTTGACGCGCGACTGGATGGTGCGGTCCATATTGAGTTTTTCGATCTCTACGTCAAGCACATCGCCAATGCGGCTCAGGCGCTCGGCCGGATCGAAAATCTCCAGCAGGCCCTGTTTCTCTTCAATCGAAAGTTGCAGGTTGGCTGCGATGGTATCGGTCAGCTTGGCCGGATCTTCCATGCGCACGGCCGCGATCATTGTCTCGTAGTTCAGCGACTGGCAAAGCTTCACATACTGCTCGAACAAAGCCGTCACGCGCTGCATGCCCGCTTCGATCTGCGGCGTCGTCTCGGTGGCGTAACGGGCAACCCGCACCGTCGCCTGCAGGTAGCCTTCGGTCTCCGTGACCTGAAGAACCTTGCCGCGCTCAATACCTTCAACCAGAACTTTAATGTTTCCGTCTGGGAGCTTGAGGCTCTGGACAATATTGACGATCGTGCCCACCTGGAAAATATCCCCCGGCTTGGGTTCGTCAATCGAGGCATCGTGCTGCGTGGCCAAAAAAATCTTCTTATCAGCTGCAAGAGCTTCTTCGAGCGCGTGCACGCTGGATTCCCGTCCCACTACAAACGGAGTCATCATGTGCGGGAAGATGACCACGTCGCGAATGGGCATCATGGGCAGCTTCTTGCTCTCGAATTTTTCCTTGGCGTTCGACAACTCAGTCTCCCATCCTTTTCCCAGATTCCGCTATCTAGCTTGCCGCCTTCTCAATCATGGCCAGCGAGACATTCCGCTTTTCCACCATCTCGCGTGTCACTTCAAATTCCTTGACCTTCTTCTGGCTGGGCAGGCTGTACATCAGTTCCAGCATCAACTCTTCCAGAATCATGCGCAATCCGCGCGCGCCGACCTTGCGGATCATCGCCTGTCGCGCAATCGCCCGGTTCGCGTCATCGCTGAACTTCAGCCTTACATTTTCAAATTCAAACAGACGCTGGTACTGCTTGACGATGGCATTCTTGGGTCGCGTCAGAATTTCTACCAGCGCGTTCTCATCCAGGTTCTGCAGCACGCCCATAACGGGCAGACGGCCGACGAACTCTGGAATCAGCCCAAACTTGATCAGGTCCTCGGGTTGCGCCTCGGAAACCAGTTCGAAATTCCGCTTGGCCGATACCCCCGTTTCTTCTTCAGGGTCGGGTCCAGTCCGGAAACCCAGTGACTTCTTACCCACGCGCCGGGCGATGATCTTTTCCAGGCCAACAAACGCCCCGCCGCAGATAAACAGAATGTTCGTCGTATCCACCGGAGTGAATTCCTGGTGGGGATGCTTGCGCCCACCCTGCGGCGGAACGTTCGCGATCGTGCCTTCCAGAATCTTCAGCAGGGCTTGCTGCACGCCCTCGCCCGACACGTCGCGCGTGATCGAGGGATTCTCGTCCTTGCGGCCAATCTTATCGATCTCATCGATATAGATGATTCCCGTCTGGGTTCGACTCACGTCGCCTTCGGCGGCCTGCAAAAGCTTGAGTATGATGTTTTCGACGTCCTCGCCCACATATCCGGCTTCGGTCAGCGTAGTGGCGTCGACAATGGCAAATGGCACGTCCAGCATGCGGGCCAGTGTCTGCGCCAGCAGCGTTTTGCCCGTGCCGGTTGGCCCGATCAGCAGGATGTTCGATTTTGTCAGTTCCACGCCATCGCTGGGGCGCTGGCGGTTCATGTAAATGCGCTTGTAGTGGTTGTAGACGGCGACGGCCAGCTTCTTCTTGGTCTGTTCCTGTCCGATCACGTACTCGTCCAGGAACGTCTTCACGTCCTGCGGCTTGGGTAACTGGTTGGGTACGGCCGCGGCCGGAGTCGCCGTGCGATCGTCCTCGAGAATCGAGTTGCAGACGGCAACGCACTCGTCGCAGATATATGCCCGGGGATAGTCGCTGGGCGATGAGATCAGCTTCGCTACCGCGTCCTGCGATTTGTGGCAGAACGAACAGCGCAGCATCTCATCCGAGCCTGATCTGGTTTTCACTCGGCCTGACTCCTTTTCTGGTCGTCCCTCACCCGCCCACTCGGCTACGATCGGCGCGAACGCCGATCATACCCTTTATCTCGTCGTGTAGATGATATCGTCGATGATTCCGTATTCCTTAGCCTGCTGCGAATTCATGATGAAGTCGCGCTCCACGTCTTTTTCCACTTTATCGAGCTTTTGGCCGGTGTGCTTCGATAGTAACTGATTGGTAATCTCACGCATGCGGAGAATCTCGCGCGCATGAATGTCGATATCCGTCGCCTGCCCTGACAGCCCGCCCATCGAGGGCTGATGGATCAGGATGCGCGAATTGGGCAACGCCAGCCGCTTTTTCGCCTGTCCGGCCGACAATAGCAATGCCGCCATCGATGCCGCCTGTCCAATGCAGATCGTTGTCACGTCGTTCTTTACGTACTGCATGGTGTCGTAAATCGCCATGCCCGCCGTGATCGATCCACCGGGAGAGTTGATGTAGAGCTGAATGTCCTTCTCCGGGTCTTCCTGCGCCAGAAACAGCATCTGCGCAATCACCAGGTTGGCAATATTGTCATCAATCGGAGTGCCAATAAAGATGATATTGTCGCGAAGCAGACGGGAATAGATGTCATAGGCTCGTTCCCCTCGCCCGGTCTGCTCGATCACCATTGGAACCAGCATCATTTTCTCCTCGTTCAAGGTCACCTTCCACACTCCTGCCCTGATTCAGCTCGTCGCAATCGGGGGAGGATCGAAATGGTCCGCATCTTCGTTATCTATGCGGACTGGCGATACAGAAATTCGAGGGTCTTCTCGTTGCGGATTCTTGTCCGTATCCTATCGAGGCCCCCATCCCGTGTCAAACGAGCGCGTACTGCCTCGGTTGTCTGTTTTGTTTGTTTTGCCAGCGAATCAACCTCCGCGTTCATCTCTTCCTCGCTGACCTGCACATTCTCCGATTCTGCCACTTTCTCAAGCAACAAGGCAGCCTTCACATCTTGGATCGCCTGCTCGCGCTGACCAACCCTCAGCCGGTTCAAGTCCATTTTCTTCATCTGCTCCGCGGTCAACCCCTGCGCCGCCAGCGCTCGCAACCCGCGTTCCAGCCGGATGTCAATCTGTTGCTCGATCAGCGACTCCGGAACTTCGAAGTCATTCCGCTTCACCAGTTCCGCCACCAGCTTGTCTTTGGCCTGATGCTCTTGCTCGTGCCTGCGGTCGTGTTCTATCTGCTCCCGCATGCGCTTCCGCAGGTCGTCTACGGTGGCAAACTCGCCGAATTGCTTGACGAATTCCTCGTTCAGCTCCGGCAGGCTTTTCTGCTTGATCGCGCCCACCTTGACCGTATACGTGAACGTCTTTCCCGCCAAACGCTTGTCCTGCGCATCTTCGGGATAAACCACGTCAAAAGTGCGCTCGTCGCCCGCGTTCGCTCCCCGCAGGTTTTCGGTGAATTCGGGCATCGTGTTCTTGCCCGCGATTTCCACCAGGATCTCATCCATGTGTACGGGCTGACCTTCGCCCGCCTTAGGATTGCCATCGAGCGATACCTGGGCAAAATCCCCATCGGCCAGGGAACGCCCCTCGATCGGGTTGAACGCGGCATGCTGCTCGCGCAAATCGTTCAGCGCCTGTTCCACCTCTTCGTCCGTGACGGTAATCTCAGGATGATCGGCGCGCAATTCCTTGTAGCCCTCAACCTTGATTTCCGGAAGCACTTCGAAACTCGCCTTGAAGCGCATCGGCTCGCCATCATGCACGTGCAGGTCCGTGACCCTGGGCTGCGAAACCGGATGAAGTCCCAGACGCGCTGCTTCCTGGCGGAAGTAACGGGGAACAAGCGCTTCGACCACGTCGGTCTTGATCTCTTCGGAAAAACGCTGGCGAATCACGGACGCCGGAACGTGGCCTTGCCGGAAACCGGGAATCCGTGCGACCTTCTGATATTTCTGGATCTGCGATTCGGTCTGGCGCCCGACTTCTTCCGCCGGAATCTCGACCTCGATCTCGCGTTTAGTACTTTCTTTCGTTGCGTTTTCGTTCAATTCAGTGGGGCTCACAATTACCTTTCAAAGGCGGGTCGGGCCCTGCCGCCAGCCGAAAAAAATGGCTCCGCTCAAACGCCCTGTGCTGCAAGCTTGAGTGTAAAGACTCGCCAAGAGCAACGTCAAACCGCGGAAGCCGATCTTTTACTCACTAAGGTAATGCTTGGGTTGTCGGCTGAAGCGGGACCGCTGAAGATTCGCGCCAGATTTTCTAATTCTGCAATTGGCCAATTTTGTAATTTGAAATCGATTAGAGTTGAATTACAAAATTACCCGATTACCAACTTACAAAATGCCAATCCCAGCTTGGCTTAAGCTTCTGAACAACGACGTGACCTCGTGTACGCTCTGCCCGCGTCTCGTCGTCTATCGCGAGCAGGTCGCCCGCCAGAAGCGCCGCGCCTATCGTGATTGCGATTACTGGGGCAAGCCCGTCCCCGGTTTCGGCGATCCCCATGCCGCCGTGCTCGTTCTGGGACTTGCTCCCGGTGCCCATGGTTCCAACCGCACCGGACGCCCTTTCACCGGAGACGCATCCGGCAACTTCATGTACCCCGTGCTTCACGAGGTCAGATTCGCCAATCAGCCCACTGCGACAGCCTGCGACGATGGCCTGGTCCTGACCAATCTCTACATCACCGCCGCCGCGCGCTGTGCTCCGCCGGACAACAAGCCTTTGCCGCAGGAACTAGCCAATTGCTCCGAATATCTGGATCGAGAACTGGAAGGATTGAAAAACCTGAAGGTGGTAGTAGCGCTGGGAAAGATCGGCTTCGACAGCTTTCTCAGCCATTTGAAACGCAAAGGCCTGATCACCAGCCGCGCTCCCTACATCTTCTCCCACGGCGCCAGCTACAAAATGCCAGACGGCAGAACGCTCCTCGCGTCCTACCATCCCTCAAACAAGAACACGCAAACCGGCAAGCTGACGCGGCCGATGTTCATGGAAATTTTCGAAAAAGCGCGTGCTCTTGCGCGATAGTCGCTCTGCCTGGCGCTCCGCGACTTTACTTCAATTTGGTGACGGTAAGCTCGAGCTGAAACTGGCGCTTCGAGTTCGGGTCGTCGACCGTACCCATCATCATCGGCTTGCCAAATTCGGCGATGGTGCTGCCCCCGATTTTCAGTTGGCGGATCGCCGGATACCTGTCATGACCGTTCGCCTGCTCAGGCACCGCGAAGCTGCTCATGTCAACATGGACGAAGACCTTCAAAGCCGAATCGCCGCGCACGACCTGGGTTCGGCCGCTGACATTCGTTCCAACGTCGATGTATTCGACTTGTCCTTCCTTCACTTCGACCGGAATGCGGGTGCCGACTTTGAGTTCGTTGGCGTCGTTTTCGTTGACATTCAGGGAATAATGCCGTGTGTTGATCCTCTTGCCGTCCTCGAGTTCATTGATGGAATACTCAAAGCGGTAGGCAGAAGGTGAAATTGGCGGCTTCGCGTCGGCGGTCTTGCTTTGGCTCGAACTGATTGAACTTGAACTGGTTGCGTTCGAGGACGAATTTTCCGATTCCTGTGCTCGTGCTTTGTTAATCCCGCTGAATGCGAGCCCGATCGTCAGAACGCCCGCTACAACTAGTTTCCTCATAATTGTCATGGTTAACTCTCCTTGGATTTGTCTTGCCGTGTTCGGAAACCTGAATTCGAAAAACTGGGCTCCGAGAAACCGCCCATCTTCCTATCCGTCATTCCATGTCGCCGCTCGCGCCCTCGGCCGCTTCTTCGTCCAGATCACGCTTGAGGGCCTTTGCTCGCACCTCGGCAACCAGCGCCGCCGTTTGAGGATGGTTCTCTACATAGCTCGCCAGCATTTGCTCCTGTTCGCTCAGCGGCCGCGGAGAAGGGAACCGCTCCAGCTTCGGCGTCATCGGCGGAGTCGTGCGCGTGAGTTTCTGGCGAACCGGCGTAGCCGCGCCTGGCCTACTTCGATCGGGCACGGAAGTCATGCCCACCGATGACTCGTCGTCCCGCATCGCAGCCTCGTCGCTTTGTTCCGGCACAACTCTCTCCGGAACCGTAACCTTCGCGATCGGTCCCGGCAGCGGAGACTTTCGATCCCCAAGTCCCAGCCAAACAACCGCAATTGCCGATACCGCGCAGCCGAACGCAAGCACGCCCCACCACGCAAAACGCCATCTGGTCTGGCGGCCTTGCGCTGCAATCCCAGCCAGCACGCGCCCTTCCAGCCCCGCCCGCGGCTCGGCTTGTGAGTACGCCCCGATCCCGTCCTCCAGCCACTGATCAACGTCGCCCGCCGCATTCCGCCCGTGTTGCCCCGAATCCATGTTCATTTCCCACCTCCCATCCACGCCACCATCCGCTCCCGCAAAATCTGCCGGCCGCGGAATGATCGCGCTCGTACCGCAGCCTCGCTGATCCCCAGCATCGCCCCAACTTCGCGCGGCGATAGCTCTTCCAGCGTCGAGAGCACCAGCGCATCCCGCATTTGATCCGGCAGCGCCGCGATCATGCGCTGCAGAAACTCATTGCGCTCTTTTTCCAGCAACGCCCGATCGGCTCTCTGGCCGGGCGCAAGCAATCCATCGCTTTCTCCAACGTCCTCCGTTCGAGCCGCCTCATGCAGCACGCGCCTTCGCCGTTCGACCGCGACCCTCCACGCAATCTGCGCCAGCCAAGCCTTCTGGTCGCGTACCGCATCTATCTTCTTACCGTGGCGCAGAACCCGCAGGAACGTCTCCTGCACCGCATCCTCTGCATCCATCTCGTTTCGCAACACGGAATACGCGATGCGATAGACCAGGCGCGCATGCTCGCGGATCGCAACCTCGACCAAATCCTGTTTCGGTTGCGCCACTGCCACGGCTGTTTCTGTCATCACCAAGTCTGCCGCCACCGCTCCCATCCGTTCCTGTCCGCTGTCCTTCACTCATGAAGAACGCAGCCCAGGCCCATTCGTTCGAGAAAATTGTCGAAAATTAGAAAAATCGTTCTGGAAAGGCTGTTTCGCAGGAGGGAACTTGCCGATAGTCAAATAGGGCGGATCTTGCAGGAAGCGGGAACCTCTGGGCCGGCATGGGGAACCCGTTCACTCCGGGATGTGCCGCCCCTTTTTCCGCTGATGTCCGCGCTTGCCAGCGACGTCCGCGCTTCCTGCCGTAGAGACGCTGCCCGCTCTGTCTCGGCGGTGCCCGGTTCCGAAAGTCGATCCGGGCTGCCGTAACCGAACGTTTCCGCGCGAAATCAGAAGCCCACAAACACCGGCTCAGGCTCCAGCAAAACTCCCCACGCGCTCTGCACGCCCGACTGAATGGCCTCCTTAAGTAGGACCATGTCGCTAGCCGTCGCGTCCCCCGCATTGACCAGCGCCAGCGCGTGCTTGTGCGAGATCGCGGCTCTGCCAAGCCGGAATCCTTTCGCAAATCCAGAGTGCTCCACTAACCACGCGGCCGATACTTTATGTTGCGCCTCAAGCGCCGGATAACTCGGAATCTCCAGCTCCCGCGCGCGCGCTCGCCCGGCCAGATCCTGAAACCGCCCTTCATCCAGCACCGGATTTTTAAAGAACGATCCTGCGCTCCGGCAATCCTCGTCCCCCGGCACAATCAGCATCCCTTTACCGCGCCGAATCTCGCGGACCGCCTCGCGCACGGCGGCCAGCGACGGCGCCGTCTTCGCGTCCGCAAAATGCTTCTGCAGATCCACATACTTCAAACTCGGCGCCCCGCCCCGCTTCAACCTGTAATTCACGCGCAGGATGATGTACCGTCCCCGCTCGCCAAGACCGTCCGCTCGATTGAAAATGCTCGACCGATACCGGAATCCGCACGCCGGCTTCGGCAGCACAACCACGCGGTCTTCCTTCGTGTCGAGCGCACGTACCGACTCGATTGTGTCGGCAACCTCCTGCCCGTACGCGCCAACGTTCTGTACCGGCGTGCCGCCCACGCTTCCCGGAATGCCGCTCAGGCATTCGATGCCCGCGCAATTCTGTGTCACCGCGTGCGAAACAAATTCGTCCCAATCCTGTCCGGCGCCGACCGAGAAAAGCACGGCATCGCGTGCCCCCTCGTTCGTGATCCCGCCCATCGCAATCTGCAGCACCAGTCCCGGCCACCCCGCATCCGCGACGACCAGGTTGCTGCCGCCGCCCAGTACAAAGAGCGGCAATGCCCGCGTCTTCGCAAACTCCACCGCCTCGCGCGCTTCGTCCTCGCGCCGAGCCTGCGCAAAGTATCGGGCAGCGCCTCCCACCTGCAAAGTCGTCAGTGGCGCGAGCGGAACATTTTCCTGAATCGTCATAGGTCAGATTCCACTCTATATTGAATTGGGCACCTCATGTCTACTCGCGCGGTGACGCGAGTTCGGCAAGCAAAATTAACAGTTAAAGGAATTCCATGTATCCAGAAATTATGGTCATTCCGATGCGCGAAGAGTTAACGCGCCTTGGAATTGAAGAATTGAAAACCGCAGCCGACGTCGACCGCGTGCTGGCCGGCGATCCCGGCACAACCATGGTGATCGTCAATTCGATTTGTGGTTGCGCTGCCGGCCGCATGCGTCCGGCCGTTCGACTGGCGCTCCAAAATTCCAAAATCCCCAATCGCATCGTCAGCGTGTTTGCTGGACAAGATAAAGAAGCAACCGAACGCGCCCGTTCCTATTTCACTGGCTACTCCCCATCATCGCCGTCGATCGCGATTCTGCGCGGCGACAAGCTCATTTATATGATGGAGCGCCACCAGATCGAAAGACGCGAAGCACCAGTGATCGCAGCCGATCTGAAGGCAGCCTTCGATCAGTTTTGCGAAGTCCCGATAACGCAGTAGTTCGGGGACAGGGCCGCGTGCGCCGCTCCGAATCAGTGCGGGCTTTAGCCCCCGTGTTATCCTAATAACAACAGCTGCGTCTCCTCCTTTTGGAACGGCTTCCGCAGTTTCCTTGAGAACATCATGATTTCAGTCAGTAATGTGTTCATGCGCTACGGCGCCAAAATTCTGTTCGACGAAGTTTCCACCGGATTCGTTCCGGGCAAACGCTATGGCCTCACCGGCCCCAATGGCGCTGGAAAATCCACCTTCATGAAGTTGCTGACCGGCGAGCTTGAGCCGCAAAAAGGCTCGGTTGTGCGCCCCCGCAAGCTGGGCGTACTGAGCCAGGACCAATTCGCCTTTGATCGCTATCGCGTCATCGATGCCGTCATCATGGGCAACAAGCGCCTCTGGTCCGCGCTCGAAGAGCGCGAACTGATCTACGCCAAACACGAGATGACCGACGCTGATGGCATGAAGCTCGGCGAACTCGAAGGCATTGTCGGCGAGGAAGACGGCTACACCGCCGAGAGCGATGCCGCAATCCTGCTCCAAGGGCTCGACATTCCTGACGAGATGCACGAACGCAAGATGGCCGAGTTGCCGGGCGGACAGAAAATGCGCGTGCTGCTCGCGCAAGCTCTCTTCGGCCATCCGCAGGCCCTGCTTCTCGACGAGCCCACGAACCATCTCGATCTCGATTCGATCCACTGGCTGAAGACTTTTCTGAACTCTTACGAAGGCGTCCTGATCGTAATCTCGCACGATCGCCACTTCCTGAACGGGGTCTGCACGCACATCGCCGACATCGACTACGAAACCATCATCACCTACACCGGCAACTACGACGACATGGTCGTGGCGAAGACGCAGATCCGTTCCCAGATCGAAGGCCAGAACGCGCAGCGCGAAAAGAAGATTGCGCAGTTGAACGAGTTCATCGCGCGCTTCGCGGCTGGAACGCGCTCCAGTCAGGTGCAGTCGCGCCGCAAGGAAGTCGAGCGCCTGCAGGTGACTGAGCTCGCCAAATCCAACATCCAGCGCCCGTATTTGAAGTTCGAACAGAAACGCCCATCCGGGAAACACATTCTCGAGTTGGAGGGAGTTACTAAGTCTTACGGAGATGCGAAAGTAGTCGCTGGATTTACCGCCAGCGTTCTGCGCGGCGAAAAAATTGCCCTGATGGGCCGTAACGGCGCCGGCAAAACTACCCTGCTCCAGGCCCTGTTATCGAACTCACCAACGGTTTCGCAATCCGAGATTAAAGCGGCCAGCGGCTACGATGGACCGTTTATCGATGGCGGAAAAGTCATCTGGGGACACGAGGCCTCCGTTGGCTTCTTCGCGCAGGATCACAAGGCCCTCATCGAGCCGGGAGCCAAAGTCCTTGAATGGCTCCATCAGTGGGATCCCTCGGCCTCAACCGAAGAAATTCGCGGCCTGCTCGGCCAAATGCTGTTTCCCCGCGATGACGCCGACAAGCGCACCGACATTCTCTCCGGTGGTGAGGCGGCGCGTCTCCTCTTTTGCAAGCTGATGCTCCAGAAGCCGAACGTCCTCGTGCTCGACGAGCCGACCAATCACCTCGACCTGGAATCCATCAACGCGCTCAACATCTCGTTGCAGCGTTACCAGGGAACTGTGTTGCTCGTAACCCACGACGAAGACCTGATCGATGAAGTCGCCACCCGCATCTGGCACTTCGAGAGCGATCACAAGATTACCGACTTCAAGGGTGTCTATCAGGAGTACGAGGCGGTTTTGGCCTAAGAGTCAGCTTGGTAGTGTCCTTGGTCTGAGTGCACGAAATAACTCCTCGGCGCGCCTGTTTTTGGGTGGCGCAGCGCTTCAGCGCTGCGATCAGGGCACTGTTACGAACATTAAGAATGCCAACCCTTAGCTGGAGCTTGATTTCCTGTCCTTGTCCACCAGTTCCAGCAGCTTTGCGTCCTTCTTTTTCTTCCTGGCCTTGCTTCGTTTGCGGGACCGCGCATTATTGACCAGGTCCGCGACCGTGGTGCTTTCCAGAATCTTCGCCGCGGAATCGCGTACTTTCAGGAAAACTTCGTACAGCGCGCGATGATCGGCATCGGAAACAATCAGGCTCCGCAACTGGTCGGCGTCGCCGAATGGCGCCAGCGGCCCGTCCACTAGGCGAATGATCTCGCTGAGCGGAATCTCCGAAGGCGGCCGGCGCAACTGATAGCCACCTTTCGCCCCGCGCACACTTTCTACGATGCGCGCGTTTTTCATTTCGAGCAGGATCAGCTCCAGAAACTTTTCCGGCAAATCGTGTTCCATCGCGATCTCGCGAATCTTGACCGTTCCCGTACCATACCGGTGGCCGAGCGTCATGATCGCTTCCAGCGCATACAGTCCTTTTTGCGAAATCTTCAATTCCGGGCCCTTTCACCAACCGCAATGCTTTTGAGGTACTGTAGTGCGCCCGCCTCGACTTTGCAACGATCTTCTTGGTCGAAACGGAGAAGATTGTGCCCCAGGTTCGCGCCCGTTCTTTGGGCGCTAACCTGGGTGACGCATAAGTCTCGTTGGTTTCCACTACTTCAGCTCAATGACACCTGCTTCCACGCAAGCCTGCACGTAATCGGCAACCAGGCTTACAGGAATCGGTCCATACTCCGCCGACACCGCATCGCGTATCTCGCCCACCGTGCGCTTGCCATTCACAAAGTTAGCAATCTCATAGGCATAGAGCTCCGACTGATCGCGCACGTTGAGCAACACCGTCGCGTCGCTATTGATCAATTGGATCTTTAGATAGCGTTCCCGCCCAAGCCGCGCCAGCAACACATTGTCGTTCTGAAAAGTAAGCGGCCCGAACCCGCCGATTCGGATGGGCACACGCCGGGCCTCTGCCGCGTCCGCCCAGGGAGCGGCCGGCGCCATTCCCTGAGCCCCACGGTTCTTTGCTCGCTCGTCGATCCATTTTTCAAAGGCCGCGGTTTGCACCGCCAGCAATTTTCCGCCTTCCCCCGCTGCATCCGCAGGCACCCCTGCATACGCAGCGAGCGATTCAAGTGCCACCGTCTCACGTTGTAATGTCTGCCGCAGCAAGTTTCGAGCCTCATACCACGCTGCGTTCGCGTCGCGTTGAGGGTCGTTCATCAGTAGCTCCGCAGTTCCATAACTTTGCGCGATTCGTGATTCCGCCCGCGCCGTGATCGACGGCACCAACGCTGGGAGGTCCCGTGCATCCAGACTTGCATAGACATATCCCGATGCCGCTCCCAGCATCGCCACTCGCCGCAACTTCGTCGCATCGATCTGCTCCAGGCTGTCGTGGTCCGTGTGAATGTAAATATCGGGCCAATCGCGCAGGTACAGCGACGGCACGGCTATCGTCGAAGAGTCGTAGTCGTCATGATCGCTGCCGCTCGAATACGGAGTCACATCGGCAACGAATTCGTTGCGCGATCCCTGTTCGCCGGCGCGCGTTTCAACAATCCCGTCTTCCGCCGGCAGCTCTCCTGCCGCATAACCGCTGGCTCCCGCGCGAATCGCATCTAGAAACACCGCTCCCACATCCGTCACAAAGCTCGGCAGCGACCACGGCGTCCCCGTCACGTGGAACACGGACTTATTCTTGAAAAAATCGCCGCCCACCATATCCATGTGAATATTGGCTCGCGCGCGCTTCCGAATCTCTGGATGGCTGGCCAGAAACGCCATCGTCCCCTCAACTTCCGGCCCCCAGATGAACCGCAGCGTGCGTTTCGGCCTGGGCAATGCGCCCGACGCGATCAACCGCGCCAGCACCCGCGCCGATTCGAGAATCGTGACGCATCCGCTGCCGTTGTCATTCGCGCCCGGCCGTTCATGATCGAGATGGCAACTGTAGATCACTTCCTCCGCGTCATGGCCGGAACCGGCCGAACTTGACGAGCCAGCGTCCGAGCCGGGAATCGTCGCTGTCACCACTGTCCAATGCCCAGCGCCGACCGTGGCCTTCACATGCGCATTGAGAACAATCGAATCGCCCGAACGCAGCCGCGCGCGCAACGCGTCAGCCGTTTGCCGCGAGATCATGAAAGCGAACCCCGCAGCCTGCCGCGCGTTCAGGTGTCCCCAGCGCACAATCGTCTTATCGAGCCCGGCCCATGCCGTCGTCTGGTTCGGCATGTCGCTCACAATGCCAGCCGCCCCGTGTTCGGTAATTGCCAGCTCCTGCACCCGTGCGAGAACACCATCCGCCAGAACGATCTTGCCGCGCACATCCTTGCCGTTGTAATCGCCCTCGCTCCCGCCGTTGCCCACGTCAATCAGTTCGGTCTCCACATCGGCGCTGTGACTGTAGTCAGCCAGCCGGATCGGATCGGTCGCCCAGTCTCCCAGAAGCAGATGCTCAGGCCGCACCTCCCAAAGCCGCGCCTCTTCGACCGTCCACGCAAGATAAGAACGCATCAGGCCATACGTCTTCGTTCCGTCAATCGGAAACTGCTCGCTGTGCACGTCGGACAACCCGTATTCCCGCGCCCGTTGCAGAATGAAGTTCGCGGCCTGATCGTATTGCGGCGTAGCCGGCACGCGGTGCAGCGTCGTCAGATAACGCAGATTCTCGTAAGGCGCAGCTCCATTCGATTCATCCCGCAGCGCCTTCCACTGCTGCGCATCGAGAAACGGCTGCTGGCCAAAAGCGGCAGCGAAAGGGAAGAGCGCAGACAAAACAAGCGTGAAAAAAATCAAAGACGCGTTTCGCATACGCAGACGAGCATAGCATCCACCTCGTCGCGGCACTCAGATTGGCCTTCCTCCGTTTTCCTCCGTGTTTTCTGTGGTGAAAGCTCTCTCAAGCCGCACCACGCCTCCGCCCTTGATTTCGCCAACGCACTCCACTACATTCAGAAGCCGGGCCGAACCGCGCAAGCGCAACCGGCCAAAAGAAAACGAAAGCTGTCGAGCCACCAGCCGTCGTAGGTTCTAAGGTTGCAAGTGGCTAAAAGCTAAAAGCTAAAAGCTGGAAGCTGATTCATACGAGGCATCATTTCTCATGACCATCAAGAAGAACTCCGTCCGCAAGACCGCACTCCATCAAAAAGCACAGCTCATGTCCGCGTCCGAAATCGAGCGCACACTGGTGCGCCTCGCCCACGAAATTCTGGAAAAAAACAGCGGTGTTGAGGGTCTCGGCCTGGTTGGAATCCGCCGCCGCGGCGTGCCCCTCGCCGAGCGCCTCGGCAAGATGATTCAGAAGGTGGAAAAGAAGGCCGTGCCCGTCGGCACGCTCGATATCACTTTCTATCGTGACGATCTCTCCACGCTAGGCCCCAAGCCCGTCGTGCAGGAACACGAGATCGGCTTCTCCATCGAGGGCAAGAAGATCGTGCTCATCGACGACGTTCTCTATACCGGCCGCACCACCCGCGCCGCGCTCGACGCCCTGTTTTCCCACGGACGCCCCAGCCGCGTGCAGTTGCTGGTGCTGATCGACCGTGGCCATCGCGAAATCCCCGTCGAAGCTACCTTCATCGGCCGCACCATCCAAACCACCGACAGCGAAGTCATCGAAGTGAAGTTGACCGAGGTCGACGATGCCGAGAAAGTCCTGCTGATGGAAAAGTCGTAGCGGCGCTGTGGAAGAGCGGCCCTTTAGGGCCGCGTAAAGTTCCGATTGGAGTCGCGGCTTTAGCCGCTGACGCTTATCGACCAGAGTCCAACCAGCTACGCCTTCGTGATCGCCGCCCACTCCCCTTCAAACCGCGCCCGATCATAGAAAGACTTCTGCGTCCCCACGCCCAGCGTCGACAATCCCGCGTAAAGATTTGCCCGCATCGCCGCTTCGCGCTCCGGCACTCCTTCTCCCAGAAACGTGGCAAAGCTCCCAATGAACGCGTCGCCCGCGCCCGTGCTGTCCACGCTCTTCATGAAATAGGGGGCCACATGCGTCATCCCGTCTTTTCCGGCGAGCAGCGAGCCATTTGCTCCCAGCGTAATCAGCACCCGCCGAATCCCGCCCTCCAGCAGTTTTTCCGCGCAGCGCTGCGCATCATCCACGTTGCGCACCGGCATCCCGGTAATCGACTCGGCCTCGGTCTCATTCGGCACAAAATAGTCCAGATCCGCGAGCGCCTTCAAATCGACCGGCTGCGCCGGAGCAGGATTCACAATGCACCGAATCCCATTCTTCCGCGCAAATTGAATCGTGTAATACACGGTCTGCAGCGGAATCTCAAACTGCAGCACAATGCAGTCCGCGCTCTTCAGTACATCCGCCGCCGCATCCACGTCCGCCGGTTTCAGAGTGTCATTCGCGCCCTTCACCACGATGATTCGGTTCTGCCCCGACGACTCCACAAAGATCGGCGCCACGCCGCTCGACACTCCGCCGGCCATCCGCACATGCGTCGGATCAATGCCGAGCTTCTCAAAGTTCTTGATCGTCGCCGGCCCAAACAGATCGTCCCCAACCCGCGCCACCATGAATACTTCCGACCCGCAGAGCCGCGCCGCCACGGCCTGGTTCGCGCCCTTCCCGCCAAAGCCCAGGTCGAACTTGTCGCCGAAAATCGTCTCCCCCGGCTTCGGAAACCGGTCCGAAAATGTAGTCAAATCGACATTGGCGCTTCCAACCACCGCAATTCGGGGACGCTTTGCCATTTCGCTTTCTTCTCCATCGGTCCTCTCGCGCGCGGCGAGCAGAAACCTGCGTTAGGAAGTGTGAGTCTATTCAGCGGTGCATGGGGTGTCAACCGCCGCAGCGCAGTCGCGTCCCTTCGGCAACGAATGCTCCTATTGGTCCATCGGCGATCGCTTGGCCAGCCTGCGCTCCCTGCTTATCCAGCGCGCAGGAACTTGCCGCTGGTGGCATCGACCACACCCTTGCCCTTGGTTTTGCCCGACTCGCCGTAGACCACAACCCAGATCAATTGTTTGTTCTTTAAATCCCAATCGAGAAAATACGAGACCGGTAGCTTGGCATCCTTCTCCATAAGCTTGGCCCCGCCTTTTTCTTGAGCCACCGTATATGCCTGGTCGGAGTCGGAGTTCAACTGGAATTGCTGGAACAGCATCTTGGCAACGTCGGGAGAGACGGCTGTCTCGGGCGTGGAAGGGCTCGCTCCTAAAGGAGGAGCCTGTGGCAAGCGGCTTCCCGAGCAGGTGAATACCCGGTAAGTCCGGCGACTTGGCGCAGCGAACATGGCCGTCCAAACCGTCGCCTTCCCATCATGGCCGTCGCTCTCCGCATTGATTTCCGACTCCATGTGATAAGGCAGCGCATCGGCAGACCAACGCGCGGCCAGTCCCGCCATCTGCGACAGGCATGACTTCCCCGTGTACAGCACCGGTTCCTTCTTAACCTCTGGAGCTGGTGTCTGGCTTTGGGTAACCGTGCTGGTGGCGGATGGCGTCGAGGGACCGCACCCCGCAACGATAATAAGACCGGCGAAAATTCCCACGATTCCAATAACAAAAATTCTTTTCATTTTCATGCCTTTCTCTGTCGAGATAGGCAGCGGATATCGAAACCACCCATCCGCGCCGCCTTCGAAGCCGGACCGGCATGGGATCGACTTCCCCGTCAGCCCGCTATTCGCGCGAATCATACTCTTTGAGGCAAGAGTCTGCCGTGACCGCTCGCACATACGCGCGCAACGTCAAAAACGACTCGTCATCCTTGGTCGACGCGCTCGGGCAATTTCGAACCGCAGTGGCGCCTAAGGGTCCGATTTTCACTCCACTGTTAACGGTGCGGCGACTGAGCCAACACGTCCAGTCAGATTGTCGCGGACCACGAACCGCACTGTGTATTCGCCCGAAGCAAGGTCGAGCGCGCCCTGGAAGCCCGCCCCCTGCTGCCGGATCGCCGCCAGCAACTCAGATGTCGGGTGAACGTCGATTCGCTTACCTGCCGGAGGATCGACCTGCGCTCCCGTAGCCGTGATGGCCACGGCGACGAAGTCAACGAAAACATGATTCCCATTTGCGGCGTCGATCAGGTCCGAATCGGGCGCGACCTTTACAATATAGTGGACACTTTTCTTTCCCGCTTCTTTACTCGCTTCCACCTTGTCCCATTGCGCCACCAGCGAAAGGCCGGTGTACTCGAGCGGTGATTTCAACGCGGTAGCAATGTCACTGTCGCGGCTCGTTTCGGGATTGACGGTTGCATTGGTTACGAAAAAGCCGCGTCGTGCGCGCACATCCACGTGATCGCGTTTCACCTTGACCGCGACCTTGCGCCATCCAGGTTTAGTGTTCGATCGATCAAGATAGTAGCCCAGCATGTAATATTCCGCCGAATCGTCGACTGCGGCGCGAAATCCTTTCACCAGATCGTTGGAATTGAAATAAGCGCGGCCTCCCGTCGCTTCGGCGAATGTCTGAAGCGTCGCTTGAGTGTCCATCTGCCGCCACGTTGCGCCTCGCATGTAAGCCCCCGGACGCCTGGGGGACTCAGGCATACCAACCGAGGCGTTCGGTGCATTGCTCCGCAGGCCCTTCACGTCCACGGGATAGAGCGCGATCTGCGCATCGTTGAGCAATTGCCATGTGCGTTCATACAACGGCAACACGTCAGAGAGGGAGTCGCGCCCAGCAGGGGCGAGCTGCATCGTGTTGTCACTGACGCTAAAAGGAAATCCGCCACCAGCCCAGATCAGCGACTTGCGCCCTGGCAACCCAGCCACCGTCTGTGCCAGTTGCTGCATGCCTTCCAGGGTGTACGTGATGGCGAGCCGCTGCTCGAATGACTGAAAATTGAGTGCCTGATCTTCGATCGAGTTCTGAATGCGAGTGGCGGCCTGCTGCACCTGGGCTGCAAACGTTGCTGTGGAGCCGGGCTTGCCACCTCCTGCCTGGCCGCTGTCACTGCCCCCACTGCCCTCCGGACTCGCGGTCCCCGTGAACTCTTCCATATCCTCAGGCGTGTCGACGAGTTGCGACGTGTCGCCATTCACCTTGTGCAACGCTGCGATCAAGACGCTGGGAGACGTCGTAAAGTCATGCACTACGTGAATGCCGCTTCGCGTCAGCGTGTAGAGCCCCGTCGGCTCGCGTCGGTCCACCGATTGGGATAGATACTTGAGCATTTCCGAGCGGGCATGGGCCTGGTCCATGAACGGCGTGTTGATGAAGTCCAGCACAATCAGCGTCACGCGTCGCGTGGATGGTCCACCGCCAAAGGAGTTGCTAAACTCATTCGGATTCGTTCGGCGCAACAAACGGTGAGGGTCGCTCGTGATCTCCTCGAAAGTTGCAATCTGCCGTTCCGACCCGTTCTCCAGAACAGTAAAGTCGTCTTTCTTCAATCCGCTGATGTGAGCGCCGGTCTTGTCCATCACCAGCGTTGGGATTAGAACAAGCTCTGTTCGTGACGTGAACTTAACTTCGGAGCCGTTTTCTTTATCCTTGTCCTTGGCAAACGCACAGATCGACAAGACAAGAGCGGCAATGACAATCTGACAATGAAGAGGGTTAGCACCGAATCTCAGAGAGCGAACATAAGCAGCGCCCATGGCAACCTCGTTCGAACCGCAAAAACGTAACCTGAAAATCCAGCAGCGTATCGCGCGTCGATGCGTCGCGCCGATCGCGAGAGCCTCACATTATAGTTGATGGCCGTTGGCGATAACCTTTGCCAACACCCCGCACCCAAGCACCGTCATCATATTCGCGTTGTCTGCAAATCTGGCAGGCGTCGTCCACATGTGCTCGTGCAATAGAATGTCCCGATGAACTTCGCCGACCTGATATTCGGGCGTCCTCTGGCAACTGAGGACGATAAGTCCGAACGAATCGGACCCTCCAAAGGCATTCCAATTTTCGGGCTGGATGCGCTCAGCTCCGCCGCCTACGGCCCCGAAGCCGCCATGACCCTGCTCATCCCACTCGGCATGGCGGGCATCGTCTACATCTGGCCCATCAGCATCAGCATCGTAATCCTGCTCGGTATCGTGTATTTCTCCTACCGCCAGACCATCGAAGCCTATCCGCAGGGCGGAGGTTCCTACACGGTTGCCAGCGAGAATCTCGGAACCTGGGCGGGCCTTCTCGCCGCCGCGTCTCTGATGGTCGATTACGTTCTCACCGCAGCCGTAGGAATTTCCGCCGGCGTCGGTGCGCTCGTCTCGGCCGTCCCTTCGCTCCAATCCCACACGCTGGCCATGTGCCTCGGAATCCTGGCCGTTCTTACCTTCGTCAATCTTCGCGGAGTACGCGACACCGGCGGCATCTTTCTTCTCCCGACCTATTTGTTCATCGCCTGTTTACTCGGTCTAATCGCCATCGGCGTCATCAAGTCAATCGCCGCCGGGGGACATCCGATTCCGGTCGTCGCGCCTCCCAGACTGGCAGCCGCGACAGCAAGCATCAGCGCCTGGCTCATCCTGCGTGCCTTCGCCAGCGGCTGCACTGCGATGACCGGAGTCGAAGCCGTCAGCAACGGCGTTATGGCCTTCAAAGAACCGACCTACAAAACCGCGCGCCTCACGCTGACCATCATCATCGCCATTCTCATGGTGATGCTGTTCGGCATCGCGTACCTCGCTCCGCGCTATGGAGTCGCCGCCACCGATCCCGGCGCCCCCGGCTACCAGAGCGTCCTCGCCCAGTTGCTCGCAGCCATTACCGGCACCGGATGGTTTTACTGGACCAGCATCGTCTCGATTCTGGTTGTCCTCTCCCTTTCCGCCAACACCGCCTTCGCCGATTTCCCGCGTCTCTCCCGCTCCATCGCACTCAACGGCTACCTTCCCTTCACGCTCACCATGCGCGGACGCCGCCTCATCTTCGTCGAAGGTGTCTACGCGCTCGCCCTTCTCACCGCAATTCTGCTGACCGTTTTCGGCGGCGTCACCGATCGCCTTATCCCGCTCTATGCCGTCGGCGCCTTCATGGCCTTCACGCTGTCGCAAGCTGGAATGGTGATGCATTGGCGGCGGCTCGGCGGAGCCGGTTCGCGCAAAAGCATGTTCCTGAACGGGCTCGGCGCAATCTCGACTGGCATCACTGTCGCCGTCGTCCTGGTCGCAAAGTTCACCGAGGGTGCCTGGATGACCCTCGTCCTGATTCCCTCGCTCATCGTCATGATGCGCGCCATCAAGCGGCATTATGTCCGGGTCGAGAAACAGTTGGCTACCAGCACCCCCGTCAACACGCGGGATCTGTGCGAGCCTATCGTTCTGATCCCCGTCGATCGCTGGAGCGTGGTCACGGAAAAAGCCCTGCGCTTCGCATGGACGCTCTCAAAAGAGATTCGCATTCTCCACGTGGAGTGCGGCGAAGAGACCGAGAGACTCTGCCGCGACTGGGACCGCCTGATCGCCAATCCCGCCAAACAAGCCGGTCTGCCTGTTCCGGAACTGGTTCTGCTGAAATCGCCCTTCCGGTTTGTCGTCCGCCCTATCGTCGATTACGCATTGAAGGTCGAAAAAGAAAATCCCCAGACCCACGTAGCTTTTATCGTCCCCGAACTCATTCAGGCCCGCTGGTACTATCTGTTCCTCCACAACAATCGCGCGACGCTCCTGAGAACCCTGCTCCTCATCGGGGGCGCCCAGCGCAGCACCATCATCAACGTCCCCTGGCACCTGAAAAACTAACAGCCGCTGATAGCCTGACCAGCGAATAGCCGGATTCACTGCGACGATTTTCCCACGGCATGGAAGAACCGCGTCAACTTTTGGCCGTCTAACTTCCCCTCTGTCCGCACCCCCGAGCAAACATCCAACCCAAACGGCCCGACCTCGCGAATGGCTTGCCCAACATTTTCGGGCGTCAGCCCTCCAGCCAGAAAAATCGGAATCCTCACGCGCTCGCGAATCTCCCGGCTCAACGTCCAATCATGCGTTCGCCCGGTGCCCCCGAGCTCTTTAACCGCTGATTTCTGATTGCCCGAGTCGAGCAGAATGGCATCCACCTGCGGCGCCACTGCCGCAGCTTCCTCGACCGACTCCGGCCCCGTCACGTGAATCACCTGCACAATCGAAATCCCGGGCAGTGCGCGCTTGAGTTCCCGATGCGTGCCGTGCGTAAGGCGATCGCAGATCTGAATCGTATTGGTCCGGCAAAATCGCTGCTGCGCGACGATTTCCTCCACGCTTTGCCGCGAAGTAAGCAGAAAAGTCCCGATCGCCGGAGCAACGGTAGCTGCGATCTCCGCAATCTGTTCATCGCTGATCACCCCCGGCCCACTCGGCATGTGCGACACCAGTCCCAACGCCGACGCGCCCGCCCCGACCGCGAGAGCCGCTTCTTCAACGCTTGCAATGCAGCAGATCTTCAGGCGGGGTGTAAGAGTCACTTTCATGAAGTTCGAAAGAGCATGGCTTCGAAGCCAGCGAAAAAAACCGATTTTGGGGAAGCTGCCCGATCTTGGGGACACTGCCCGGTTTTGGGGACACTGCCTGGTTTTGGGAAAGCTGCCCGATTTTGGGGACACCGCCCGATTTTGGGGACACTGTCCGGTTTTGGGTGGCGCAGCGCTTCAGCGCTGCGAAAAGCACTGCATCTTGGCCGTCGGCTTTAGCCACTGAGGTTGCGTAGTCCCGCGCCGGCTATTCTCCATACGGAACCCAGATGTTCTTCACCTGCACGGCATGCTCGAGAAACCAGCGTCCCTCGCCCACTTTCGGATCGAACCAGTCAATCGCGCGCCCTTCATTGGTGAAAACCTGCTTCAGATTGCCCACCGACATCGCCTTTGCCGCGCTCGCGCTTTCAGCGTCGCCGAAACTCCAGATGGCATCCACATCGTCATGCTCCGCCAGCGGTTTCAAAAGCTGCGACGCATATCCGGTCACGATATTCACTGCGCCGCCGGGCAGATCGCTTGTGTCAAAAATCTGATAAACATCGCCCGTGATCAGAGGATAACTCTCCGAAGGAACCGCAATCACTGTGTTGCCCATCGCCAGCGCCGGCATCACTACCGACAAAAACCCGAGCAGCGGCGCTTCCCGTGGACAGAGGATCCCCACCGTTCCAATTGCCTCGTTCATCGCGATCGCAATATTTCGAAACGGAGGATTATGCACGGCCCCATCAAACTTGTCGGCCCACGCCGCATACGAGAAGATCCGCTGAATACCCAGTTCGACTTCCGCCGCTGCCTGTTTGTCGCCGACGACCGCCGCCAGCCGCTTCGCAATCTCGTCCCGTCGGAGCGACAGATTCTCCGCGCAGTAGTAAAGAACTTGCGCGCGAGTGTGGGCCGTTGCCTTTGTCCATGACCCAGCCTTCCGCGCCGCTTCCACCGCGTTGCGAATGTCTTTCCGGTTTCCCAGCGGAGCTTCGCCCAGCAACCGTCCATCAGCCCCGTGTACTTCCACGCTGTAACCCGAATCCGGCCGCGCCTGTTTCCCGCCGATGTAAAGCTTCACCGTCCGGTCAATGTCGGTTTGATTTTGGGTGGCGCCGCGCTTCAGCGCAGCGGTTTCAGCATCGCTCTTAGCAGCGGCTTCAGCCGGTCTTCCTGATGGCTGAGCGCTGATGGCTGAGAGCTTCTTGAACCACGCCGGCTCCAAATATTCGAGCAGTCCTTCGCGTCCGCCTTCGCGCCCGTAACCACTCTCACGATATCCACCAAAGCCGCAGGCAGCGTCGAACATATTCGTGCAGTTCACCCAGACGACTCCGGCCTTGATCTGCGCAGCCACCTGCAGCGCGACGTTGATGCTTTCGCTCCACACGCACGCAGCCAAGCCATACACGGTGTTGTTCGCCAGTTCCACCGCTTCCGCGGGAGTGCGGAATGTCATTGCCGCCAGCACCGGCCCGAAAATTTCCTGCTGCGCCACAATCGACGTCGGATGAACATTACTCAACAGCGTCGGCGGATAATAAAACCCACGCGCCGGCAACGTGATTTGTGGCTGCCAGCACGTCGCGCCCTCAGCCACTCCCTGCTCAACCAGCGTGCGAATCCGGTCTAATTGCACGCGCGCCACGATCGCTCCAATGTCAATCGCCTTGTCGAGCGGAGCGCCCACCCGCAACCTGCCCATCCGAACCTGCAACTTCGCGATCAGCGCCTCGGCAATGCTCTCCTGCATCAGCAACCGCGATCCCGCGCAACATACTTGCCCCTGGTTGAACCAGATCCCATCAACCAGTCCTTCCACCGTGCTGTCGAGGTCCGCATCTTCAAACACAATAAAAGGAGACTTGCCGCCCAGCTCGAGCGAAAGTTTCTTATGGCTAGTCGCCGTAGCCCCGCGAATCGCGCGCCCCACTTCGGTCGATCCAGTGAACGCAATCTTGTCGACATCCGGATGCTTCACCAGAGCCTCGCCGGTCGATCCATCTCCCGTAACAATGTTCACCACGCCCGCAGGCAGTCCCGCTTCCTGGCAGAGCTCCCCAAAGAGTAATGCCGTCAGCGGCGTGAATTCCGCCGGCTTCAACACCACCGTATTCCCCGTCGCCAGCGCCGGAGCAATCTTCCACGCCAGCATCAGCAGCGGAAAGTTCCAGGGAATGATCTGCCCGACCACGCCGCAAGCAGCATATTCAGGAAACTCCTGCTCCAGTAGTTGCGCCCAACCCGCATGATGATAGAAATGCCGCGCCACCAGCGGAATGTCGATGTCGCGGCTCTCGCGAATCGGCTTGCCGTTGTCCATCGTTTCGAGCACCGAGAGCAGCCGCGAGTGCTTCTGCACCAGCCGCGCGATCGCATACAAATAGCGTGCACGCGAATGCGGAGTAAGCGCCTGCCATTCTGCTGATGCCGCCCGCGCAGCCTTCACCGCAGCGTCAACATCGGCCCCAGACCCTTGCGCGACGGCTGCCAGCTTCTCTCCATTCGACGGATCGACAGTTTCGAAATACTCTCCCGCCGACGGAGCCATCCATTCGCCGTTGATGAAATGCGCAAAACGGCGGCCATGACGGTCGAGCCATGTCAGCGCTTCCTTCGCATCTTCCGGCGCCGGCCCGTATTCCATGCTCACAAATTTCTCAGCAATGCTCATTTAGTTCGCCCAATCGCTACCGT
>Ga0187867_10000528_pt1 | contig 34017 bp, 40 predicted proteins | sample June2016WEW_13_1_FD_132976 | JGI IMG/M metagenome (GOLD analysis project Ga0187867, IMG submission 132976) | Peatland microbial communities from SPRUCE experiment site at the Marcell Experimental Forest, Minnesota, USA - June2016WEW_13_10 | ecosystem: Environmental > Terrestrial > Soil >... | reverse complement strand
TGCTCCTCTGCGCCGGCAGTGAGGCCCGGCGCTTCGCGCTCCCCAACTCCGTGGTGATGATCCACCAGCCGTGGACTCCCGGTCTCAAGGGGAAGGCGGGTGACATCGACATCTACGCCCGGGAGATCCTCCACCAGCGCGACCAGCTGATCAGCCTCTACTCCCGACACAGCGGCCGGGCCGAGGAGCAGGTTGCCCGCGACCTCGACCGGGACCGCTACCTGACCGCCGCCGAGGCAGTGGATCACGGCCTCGTCGACAGGATCATCGAGCGCCGCCCGGACCAGGCGGTGGGGGTGCTCGGGGCCGGGCCGGCGGACGACCCGCTGCGGATCGAGCCGGGCGCCTAGCCAGCTCGGAGCCGCATCAGCGGCCGGCCGGCCCGCCAGCGGCATCCGCGCCGGCACGGTGTGGGTTTCGCGCCGCACCCGCCAGCAGGGACGTGGCCTCCTCGGTGCTGCGGCTGACCGGCACCCCGGCGGGCAGGCGCAGTTGGTTGGTGAGCGCGGCGGCGCCCCCCACCACCACCGGCACCCCGGCGCGCTCGCGCAACTCCCTGACCAGGGGGATCAGGGCGGGCGCCGGCGGGGACGCCGTCACCACCACGCCGACCGCCTGCACCGGCGCCACACTGGCGACCAGCGCGACGAAGTCGTCGGTCGGCACGTTGGCGCCGAGGTCGTGGACCTCGAAACCCTCCGCCCTCAGCACGTCGGCGAGCAGGGCGCTGGGGAGGGAGTGCATCTCCCCCGCCGGCGCACCGAGCACGATGGTGCCGCGCCTGCGGCCGCGACGACCGGCGTGGGCCCCGGCGCGGGCGACGAGGCGATGGGCGATGACGCTGGCACGATGCTCGGCGGCGACGCTCACCGATCCCCGCCGCCAGCGCTCCCCCACCTCCCGCATCGCGGCAGCGATCATCTCGATGTCGACGGCGCGGGTGGTCGCCCCCGACGCCAGCGCCTCCTCGATCACGGCCCACGCGCCGGCCTCGTCGCCCTTCAGCAGCGTGGTCACCAACCGCCCGACGCGCGCCTCATGTCGGGGCCGGCCCCGGCGCCCACGCCCCCCCGGGGCCGGCGCCCCGCCCCGCAGGGCCTCGACCTCCGCGCGGTGGACCAGCCAGTCGCCACCCTCTCGCCGCGCCGCCAGCCTCCCGGTGCGCACGTATCGGTACACGGTCATGTAATGGACGCCGAGGACGCCGCCGGCCTCGCGCAACCCGATCTCCCGGCTCCCCCCGGCCTCGCTGCTCTCCCCGTCCTCCCCGACCTCCCGGCTCTCCCCGACCTCCGTGCTCTCCGTGCCCTTCCCGCTCTCCCCGTCTTCCCCGCGCTCCCCGGCCTCACCGCTCATGCCGGGCGCTCGCCGGCGAGCGGCGGCTCGCCGCTGAGCCGGTCGCAGAGCTCCACCAGCCGGCGCCGCTCGGCCGCGGTGTCTGCGGTCGCGGTGCGGCGCAGTCGGTGCAGGGGCCGCGGGCGCCGGTCCAGCCAGAGCGCACCGCGTTGCAGGACCGCCGCGTCGGCGGTCACCAGCCACACCATGGTGTCAGCGCCCTCCGCGGGCGTGCGCAGGACCGGTGCCGTGAGGCGGTGGAACCGGGGCAGCGCCGTCACCGTGCCCGGCGTGTCGGCCCAGCCCGGATGCATCGCCACCAGGCCGACGCCACGGCGCGCAAGCGCCGGCGCGCAGTGGGCGACCAGGCTGACCTGGGCGCGCTTGGCCCGGGCGTACGCGGCTGCCCCGCGGTACGTCGCCGGCGTCATCTGGAGGTGGTCGACATCCAGCGGCTGCGTGTACATCCCACCCGAGGTCACCACGATCACCCGCGAGCCGGGCGCCGCCTCGAGCCGGGGGAGCAGCAGGCGGGTGAGCAGGTACGGACCGACGACGTGGGTGGCCAGGGTGGTCTCGATCCCGTCGGCGGTCGGGGTGAACGCCGGCAGCAGCGCGCCGGCATTGTGGATGAGGGCGTGGAGCCGAGGCGCCAGCTCGGCGACCGCCGCCCCGGCCCGGCGCACCGAGGCCAGGTCGGAGAGATCCGCCTCGACGACAACGACGCTCACCCCGTACCGGCCGCGGATCAGCTCCGCGGTGGCCTCCCCGCGCACCGGGTCCCGCACCAGCAGCACCAGGTCGGCGCCGAGCGCCCCCAACCGCCGGGCTGCCCAATTGCCCAGTCCCGACGTCGCCCCGGTGATCGCGACGGTCCGGCCGTCCAGGCGCCGGCGCGCCAGCGGCTCGAACCCCTGGGTCCGGCGCCGCATCCGGTAGCCAATCCGGCTGAAGCTGCCGGCCACGCTCGCCTCGAGGACGCGGTCCAGCAGGTTGGCGCCGCGGCTCATGGTGCGGAGAGGACGCGGCGCAACGAGACCAGCGCCCGGGTGGCGGTACGGCGGAAGGAGGGCGCCAGCACCGCACTGAACGGCCGGGCGACCCCACGCAGGGTGAGGCTCGCGTCATAGGTCAGCCGGGAGCCCTCCGTGGCCTCGCTCACGGTGATCCGGTCCCGGGACCTGAGCCACCTGGTCTCGGCGAGGAGCTCGACGGCTGATCCGCTCAGCTCGGTGATGACGTAGTGAAGGGTGACGTGCCGTCCCCTCCCCACCGCGACGGTCAGCTCGTAGGCGGATCCCCGGCGCGGGGGTCCCGGGTCGAGAGCGCGGGCGGTCGCCACGCTGGGATCCCACTCGGTGGCGTTGCTGAACTCGGCCATGTAGGCGAGGACCCGTCCGGGAGTCCAGCTGGATCCGAGTGAGGTGACGAAGCGGGCCATGGGGGTCCTCCGTGGGCTGACCGTGCTATATTAGCACTAAATTAGACGGAGGATCGCAGAGCCCCTCCGCCATCACCCGAGGAAGTCATGCGCATTGCGATCGTGGGCAGCGGGGTCTCCGGCCTGGTCTGCGCCCACCTGCTCCACCCCCTCCACGAGATCACCCTCTTCGAGGCCCAGGACCGGCTGGGGGGCCACGTGAACACCATCCGGGTCCCCGCCGGCGACGCGCCCGACCTCGCCATCGACACCGGCTTCATCGTCTTCAACGAGGCCAACTACCCGGGCTTCACCCGCCTCCTCGAGCGGCTGGGGATCGCCAGCCAGCCCAGCGACATGAGTTTCAGCTACTCCTGCATGCAGACCGGCCTCGAGTACCGGGCCACCGACTTCAACACCCTCTTCGCCCAGCGGCGCAACCTGGTGAACCCCGGATTCCTGCGGATGCTGGTGGACATCACGCGCTTCAACAGGGATGCCCGCCGGCTGCTCCGGAGCGAGGACGTCACCACCTCACTGGACGGCTTCCTCGCCGCCGGCCGCTACTCGAGCGACTTCGTGGAGCGCTACGTGACCCCCCTCGGGTCGTCGATCTGGTCGGCCGACCCCAGCCGGTTCGGCGAGTTCCCCGCGGCCGCGCTGGCGCGCTTCTTCGATCGCCACGGGCTGCTCCGGCTCCGCGACCGGCCGGAGTGGCGGACCGTCCAGAGCGGTGCGTCCCGCTACGTGGAGGCGCTGGTGGCGCCGATGCGCGATCGGATCCGGCTCGGGGCCCCGGTGCACCGGATCGCTCGCGACGAGACCGGGGTGAGGATCTGGGCGGGCGACGGCACGGTGGGCGCGGGCTACGACGCGGTGGTCATCGCCGCCCACGCCGACCAGGCGCTGCGGATGCTGGAGGCGCCCAGCGCTCTGGAGGCCGAGACCCTCGGCGCCTTCCGCTTCCAGCCCAACCGGGCCACCCTCCACACCGACGTCGCCATGCTGCCGCGCAACCACCGGGCCTGGGCGAGCTGGAACTACCAGCGCGTCGCCCGCGAGCAGCGCGCCCCCACCCTGACCTACAACGCCAACAGCCTGCAGTCGCTCCGGTCCGACCGCGTGTACTGCACCACCCTCAACCGGGAGGACGACATCGAGCCCGACGACGTGATCGCGTCCTTCGACTACGCCCACCCCGTCTTCGACGCCCGCGCCCTGCGGATGCAGAGCCGGCAGGCGGTGCTCAACGGCCGCGAGCACACCTACTACTGCGGGGCGTACTGGGGGTACGGCTTTCACGAGGACGGGGTGCAGAGCGCGCTGCGCGTCACCCGCGAGCTCGGAGCCGACCTGTGATCGCCCGCGGGTGGGGCGGCCCCGCCGCTGCGCGCGCCGCGCGAGAGGGGCTCGATCAGTGATCGAGGAGGGCCTCTACGACGGGGTGGTGGTGCACACCCGCCACCGGCCGGTCGAGCACAGCTTCTCGCGGCGGCTGGCCATGCCATTGATCCGGCTGGGGGATGACGGCCACCTCGATCACCTCCGCCCGCTCATGTCGAACCGGCCGTCACCGCTCTGGTGGCGGCGCGGCGATCACCTCCCGGACGCGCCCGGGCCCCTGGAGGCCGCGGTGCGCGACGCGGTCGAGTCCGAGCTCGGCTGGCGCCCCGACGGAGCGATCTTCCTGCTGGCGCAGCCGCGGACCTGGGGGTGGTGCTTCAACCCGCTCTCGGTCTTCTACTGCTGCGGCGCCGGCGGCGAGGTGCGGGCCGTGGTCCTCGAGGTCACCAACACCCCCTGGCACGAGCGCCACGCCTACGTCCTCGATGCCCGCGACGGGCTGGGCCAGGGATTCGGCATGGCCAAGATGCTGCACGTCTCCCCCTTCATGGCGATGGCGCAGCGGTACCGCGTCCGCCTCGGCGAGCCGGGCGAGCACTGCCGGGTCGGCATCGGTGTCAGCGACGGCGAGGGGCTCGTCTTCTCGGCCGGGATGTCGCTCCGGCGCCGCCCCCTGACCCGCGCCACCCTGGCCCGGAGCCTCCGCGATCACCCGCTGCTCAGCCACCGGGTGTCGGCGTCGATCTACTCCGAGGCCGTGGCCCTCTGGCGCAGGGGGGCTCCGGTGCACGGCCACCCCCGGAGGGACGCGGCCGCAGCGAGCGCCCGCAGCGACGGCCCGGACGCGCCGTCGCGAACGCCAGCGCGCGCGCCGGTGCTGGCAGGACGTCTGTAGACTCTCCCTCCATGGCAGGCGAGAAGACCCGCGGCGCCCCGAAGAAACAGGCCAAGAAGCCGAAGGCGCCGTCGACACGCAAGGCCCAGCGGCAGGCCGAGGCCAAGAAGGCGCGGCAGCAGACCACCCTGGCCCAGTGAGCTCCCCGGGACTCACTGCCTCCGTAGGGCGGTCCTCACCATCGGACCATGCCCAGCGTCTTCACCCGCATCATCGACGGTGAGCTGCCGGCCCGGTTCGTCTGGAGTGACGACCGCTGCGTCGCCTTCCTCACCCACCGGCCGCTGCGGCCCGGCCACACCCTGGTGGTGCCGCGGCTCGAGGTCGACCACTGGCTGGACCTCGAACCGGACCTGCTCAGCCACCTGATGGGCGTGTCCCAGCAGATCGGGCAGGCCCTCCAGCACGGCTTCCGGCCGCTCAAGGTCGGGATGATCTTCGCCGGACTCGAGGTCCCCCACGTCCACGTCCACCTGGTGCCGTTCGACACCATGGACCAGCTCAACTTCGCCCGGGTGGACCCCGATCCGCTGCCGGAGGATCAGGACCGGGCGGCGGCCACGATCCGGGAGTCGCTGACGGCGCTGGGGTTGGCGAACGCCTGACCCGGGCAGGCGGTCGGCACCGCGCCGCGCACAGGCCAGGAAGCCGGCTCCGCGCGACCGGGCGGGCAGCCCCGCATGGTCAGGGCAGGTAGCCGACCGCGCCGTCGATGCGCTCGCGGAGCAGGTCCGCGTGGCCGTTGTGCCGCGAGTACTCCTCGATCATGTGGACCAGGATCCATCGCATCGAGACGGACTGTCCGCTCCTCTGGCGCCCGGTGTCGTCCAGGTCGTGAGCCTCCACGATCGCCCGGCTCATCTCACACTCGGCCGTCCAGGTGGCGAGCGCGACGTCGACAGTGGCGGTGTCGACGTCGTTGAAATCCGCGTCGGGGTCGGCGTCGCTGGAGTGGAGGGGCGGGACGTCCTCCTGGGCCAGGGTCCGCCGGAACCAGGAACGCTCGACACCGGCCATGTGCCGGAGGAGTCCGAGCAGCGACAGCGTCGAGGGCTCGACGGCGCGGCGCCGCATCTGCTCGACGGAGAGTCCGGAGCACTTCCGTGCGAGCGTCGCCCGCTGCCACTCGAGGAAGGCAACCAGGGTCTCCCGCTCGCCGGCCGCGCGCGGGAGGGCCCAGTACTCGGCGGTCAGCGGTGCCGCTCCAGGCCGCGCTCCGTGGCCGGCCCCATGGTCGGGGGCGGTGGCGGCGGGAGTGCGGATCCGGTGGGGAACGGGTTGGCCGGCAGCCCGGCGCCCTTGGCCTTCCTGCCGCCCCCGAGCAGGCGCTGGAAGAGGAACTGGAAGGCGAAGGGCACCGCGATGGCGAAGATGCCGGTCAGGAAGGTCATGGCATTGGGGAGGCTCGCCTCGTTGGCCAGCCCGAGGTAGCAGAAGAGGGCGGTGACGAAGGAGACCGCGATGATCACCGCCATCCCGCCGATCAGCACCACGTCCTGGTTGACGTCGGAGACCAGGGCGTGCTCCCGGTATCGCTGCTGGAAGAGCCGGTAGATCTTCAGCCCGATCCAGCTGTTCAGCATCATCCCGCTGACGAAGGCGAGGATCGCGATCGACCACCGGAAGGCGGCGAGGTGCTTGACGATGAAGACGGCGATGTTGACGACGATCAGGGCCACCGGCGTGACCGCGCCCAGGGCCGGGATCGCCCAGCGGCGCACACGGCCGGGCCGGCGTCGCTCGCCTCCGGGGAGGGCGGGCCGCGAGGGGAAGGCCATCGCCTCTTAGCGTAGGGCTTCGCGAGGCTCCTCGACTGCCCACCACGCTGGCACAATCAGGCCGTGTCCGACTCCGAGGCCCTGGAGTGGGCCCTCCAGGAGGCGAGGGCGGCCGTCGACCCGAGCGGCTCACCCGACCCGCAGGTCTCCGACCGGGTGGCGCAGGCCGGTGCCGCCGCCGTGGCGGGCCTGCGGAGCTGCGAGGGCTGCCCGGCCTGGAGGCTGCAGCTTCCCGGGGTGCCGGATCCGCTGCGCGAGGCCCGGCACGACGTCCGCGCCGCCGCCCAGGCGGTGCTCGGCCAGCTCGAGCTGATCGGGCTCGCCTGGACCTCCTGGGATGCCGAGGCCCAGGCCGCGGTGCTGGTGGAGCTCGAGGAGTCGTGCCGCGAGCTGGCCGGCGAGGCAGCGCGCTTCACCCGGGAGGCGGGCTGAAGCTCCTGGGACGGGAGCCCCCCGGGCGGGGAGGTGCCGGGCGCCCTCGCCACGTCTCAGCGACGTCTCATGGGATCGCAAGGTCGGGGGGCTAGCCTGAGCTCTGCTCATGAGGCAATCCAGGCCGATGGCGGTGGTGATCGCGGCCGCCGTGGGGCTGGTCTCGATCGTGGCGGCGGGGCTCATCCCCTCCAACGCCGCCGCCACCGAGTCACCCCTCTCCCCCCCGGGGGCGATCGAGATCCAGGTCAGCTATCACTCCCAGCAGACCGGGGACTGGTGCGACCCCGCCGACATCGAGATGTGGTTGCAGGCGGACGGTGTGACCCTGCCCCCGGGCGACGACCACGCCGTCCAGCAGCGGTTCTGGAGCTACGAGACCTCCCACAACGACGGCTACACCATCGCCCAGTGGAACGCCTCCCCCTACGCGGTGGCGGTGACCCTGGATGCCTTCGGTGACATCGGCGCCGGCGACGCCCCCCAGCCGTCCCTGGATGCCGCCGGGGTGGTCATCTCGCGCAGCATCGCCCTGCTCCACCAGCCGGTGATCGCGATGGTGTCGGGGGGCTCCCACTACGTGCTGGTGACCGGGGTGGAGCTCGGGGTGGGCGGGGCGGCGGCGCCGCCGCTGGCGGTCACGGTGGCCAACCCCCTCCAGTTCGGGGTCGGCGCCAACCCGCCCACCGGCTCGAACGGGGCGGTCACCATGGAGTGGTCCGACTTCGCCGCCTGGTACACGCCCAACACCCACCACGGCGGCATCTGGGCCGGTCAGTGGGTGCTGGTCGCGAACGGGATCGGCCTGGCCGGGTGATCCCCGACCGGCGCGGGGAGGGACCGCCGCGGAGGGATCGGGTCAACTGACCCGGCGAGGGGTCGGGCCAACTGACCCGGCCAGGAGCCGGCGGGCGCCCGGTGCGCCCACCGCTCCCACCGGCCGGAGCCTCGCCCGGGTTCAGTTCCCGATGTGGTCGGCGGGGATGCTGCCCAGCTTGCCCGCCTTGTAGTCCTCGAACGCCTGCACCAGCTCGTCGCGCCGGTTCATCACGAACGGTCCGTAGGCGGCCACCGGCTCCCGGATCGGCTGCCCGCCGAGGATCAGCACCTCGAGGGCCGGGGCGCGGCTCTCCTGGCGCTCGCCGGCGGCGAGGGTCACGTACTCTCCGCTCCCGAGCACCGCCAGCTGGCCCATCTCGACCGGCGCGCGGCCCTCCCCCACCGTGCCCGCCCCGGCGAGGACGTAGACGAGGGCGTTGAACCCGGCCGGCCACGGCAGCTCCAGCACGGCACCCGCGGTGACGGTGGCGTGGACCATCGCCATCGCCGTGTGGGTGACCCCCGGACCGCTGTGCCCGGCGACATCGCCGGCGATCACCCGGACCAGGGAGGCGCCGTCGGCCGACGCGAGCAGGGTGACCCGCTGGGCTCCGATGTCCTGGTACCGAGGTGGGACCCACTTCTGGGCGGCGGGCAGATTGACCCAGAGCTGGATCCCGTGGAACAGCCCCCCGCTCGCGATCAGCTCCTCGGGTGGCTTCTCGATGTGGAGGATCCCCGACCCGGCGGTCATCCACTGGGTGGCGCCGTTGGTGATCAGGCCCCCTCCGCCGGTCGAATCCTGGTGCTGGAAGGTCCCGTCGATCATGTAGGTGACGGTCTCGAAGCCGCGGTGGGGATGCCATGGGGTGCCCTTGGGCTCGCCCGGGGCGTACTCCACCTCCCCCATCTGATCCATGTGGACGAAGGGGTCGAGGGCGGCGAGGTCGACCCCGGCGAAGGCGCGGCGGACCGGGAAGCCCTCGCCTTCCAGCCCGTGGGGTGCGGAGGTGACCGAGACCACGGGGCGGGCGGCGTCGCGGCCGCGGTGGGGGCGCGGGATGCGGGGCAGGACGAGGAGGTCGGGAACGGTGACTGCGGGCATGGGCTCTCCGGGATGTGGGCGTCCGGGTGGTATGCCAACGGTATACCCGAATGGTTGCCGCGTCAACCAAGTAACTGGGTGGACCGCGGTGCGGCGATACTGGGGCGCGTGATCGGCGACGAGACCCCCGCGGTGGCAGGGCCCGGCATCCCGCGAGAGGGCGTCGTCCTCGGCGACAACCTCGAGGTCCTCGGCGCGCTGCCGGACGGCTGCGTCGACCTCGTCTACATCGATCCGCCCTTCGGCACCGGTCAGCGGCGCCGCCTGGACTCGATCCGCACCGGGTCGGGCGACCGCACCAGGGCCGGCTTCGGCGGGCGCACCTATCGGTGGGAGACGGTCTCCTCCCTTCAGTACCAGGACGGCATGGACCTGGACGCCTACCTCGGCTTCCTGGCCCCCCGCCTCGCCGAGATCCATCGCGTGCTGGCGCCGCGGGGATCCCTCTACGTCCACCTCGACCACCACGCGGTGCACCACGTCCGGCTGCTCCTGGACGGCGTCTTCGGTCCCGAGCGCTTCCTCAACGAGATCATCTGGGCCTACGACTACGGAGGCCGCGCCCGCGATCGCTGGGCCCGCAAGCACGACAACATCCTCTGGTACGCGCGCTCGGCGAGCTGGGTCTTCAACCCCGAGGCGGTGGACCGCATCCCCTACCTGGCGCCGGGATTGGTCGGTCCGGAGAAGGCGGCGCGGGGCAAGCTGCCCACCGATGTCTGGTGGATGACGATCGTGCCCACGGGCGGCCGGGAGCGCACCGGGTATCCGACCCAGAAGCCGCTGCGCCTGCTGGAGCGGATCATCCGGGCCTCGAGCAACCCGGGCGACCTGGTCGCCGACTTCTTCGGCGGCTCCGGTACCACCGCGGTGGCGGCGGCGCGGCTGGGCCGGCGCCACCTGGTGGTGGACACCAACCCGGACGCGATCCGGATCACCCGGGAGCGCCTGGCCGGCCTCACCGCCCCGCCGGCACCGGCGGGTTGAGGTGAGGGCCGCGCACCGCGGGCGGGCGGAGAGCGCCGACATCCCCTAGGATGCCGCCAACGGGCGCGGGCACCGCGGCAGCACCGCTCGGGCACGCCCTGGACAGCAGGAGCCATCAGACCATGACCTTCGAGCACAAGCCCCACGCCCGCACCCTGGCGATCCTCGAGCACCGGGTGCATCCAACCAAGACCCACGATCAGCTGCCGCAGGGCAACCTGTACGCACGGGTCAACAGCTGGCTGGCGGTCAAGATCACCCTCGGGGTCGGGAGCATGACCTGCGCCTGGCTGTTCTGCATCCTCGCCCTGCTGGGTCTGCCCGCGGCGCTGGCCAAGGGCGGCGAGGGACCGGTGGCCTGGATCGCCCAGACCTTCCTGCAACTGGTCCTGCTGTCGATCATCATCGTGGGCACCAACATCCAGTCGGCGGCGGCCGACAAGCGGTCCCAGGACACCTACGCGGACGCCGAGGCGGTGCTCCACGAGGCGATGCAGATCCAGGCCCACCTGGAGGAGCAGGACAAGGCGCTCACCGCCCTGGTCCAGAAGCTGGGCGCCAGCGTCCAGACCAGCTGAGGGTCATCACGGCGCGGGGCGAGCGGTCGGCAGCCGCGCCCGGTCCGGTCCGCGGCGCCGGCCGGCCGGTCGTGCTCGGCGCGAGGCTGTCATCATGGAGGGAACGGCCCCGCACGGAGGGCCGCCGGCTTCACATGGGGGCGTACTGGTTTCGACGGGATCATGGGTCGTGCGATGGCGGGCCGAGCCCCGGGCTCGTAAAACCGGGAAAGATATAAGTGCGAACAACAACGCACCACAGCTTGCCCTCGCCGCTTAAGCGGTAGAGACAGCTACAAAGCTCAGGCTACGGCCTGACGTCGACGCTCCCCCCGGCTGCGGGGGCGCGACCCGACGCTAATACATGCGGCCTCGCCGGTTGACGGCGTCACGGCGCCAACCGGGACCTAGACCGTGACTGGTCCCCTCCGAGCCTGGTCCCAGGGCGCGGCGGGGACGAGATCAATACCGGGACTACGCTCGTAGAGGTCGCACGGAACCTGGTTTCGAACGCGGGTTCGACTCCCGCCGCCTCCACGTCCTGCCCACGGGCTCATCGCCCGGTGTCGAGGATCTCTTCGAGCGTGACCCGCGCGGGGTCCACGTGGCGGAGCCCCGGCACCCGCTCGAACGACCGGTCGGCCGATGCCAGCGCCCAGCCCCGGCGCAGAGCGGTGGCCGCGAGCACGGCGTCGAATGGTCCCAGGTCGCACGCCGCTTCCCAGAGGTCGAGACCGGCAAAGAGGTCGGCCTCCTCGGGCCGCACCAGGGGGGCGAGACCGTGGGCATAGTCACGCGCCCGCGCCGAGGCGTCAGCCTGAGGCCGGCGCCGCGCCCTCACATGGGCGAACTCCTGGACCACCTCGATGGTGGTCGTGGCGCGCACGGTGCCGTCGCGGACCCATTCCAGCAGGGACCGGCACGGCTGCCTCAGGGGGTGCTCGGTCCCGACCGCATAGACCAGGATCGTGGTGTCGAGCAGGATCACGCGGAGTGGCGGCCCCGGATGGTCTCCAGCTCGCGGCGGAGCTCACTCGGGTCTGGCACGTCCATCGCCTCGGCCTCGAGGACCGCCTGGAGGGCGACCCGCCGAGCTTCGATGTCGCTCGGGTAACGCTCGTCGATCGCCTCACGCACCAGCACGGCGACCGGCACCCCGCGGCGACTCGCCTCGCGATCCAGACGGCTCCAGCGATCCTCGTCGATGAGGACCTGCAGCCTGCGGTCCAGCATGCTCATACATTAGCAGGTGCCGGATCGCAACCCGAGAGGAGAACCGTGGGACGCGGACGGCCTGGCGCCGTGTTCAGGCGGCGGCCTTCTCCCCCTCGGGAACGGTGGTCCGGCGTCCCGACGCAGGCCGGCGGGCGTGACCCGGCACCAGGAGACCGGAGACGCCGGCGGCCAGCGCGATCGCCGCGCCGCCCGCAAAGCCGAGTCCGAAGCCTCCGGTCAGCGACACGGGGACCGAGTGGCCGACCTGGGTGAGGGCGGCGGCGTGATCGGCGGCGAGCGTCGCCAGTCCCGCCAGGCCCAGGGATCCGCCCACCTGACGGCTGGTGTTGACCACGCCGCTCGCCAGGCCGGCCTCCGAGCGGGCCACCCCGGCGGTGGCCGCCACGGTGACGGCGGGGAACGCCAGCCCGGCACCGAGGGTCAGCAGGGCTCCGGGGAGGAGCACCGACGACCAGATGGCCGGACCGACCGAGATCTGGGCCAGCCAGAGCAGGCCGGCGGCGATCAGCACGGGTCCGGCGACCAGGAAGGGACGCGCGCCGAAGCGCGGGATGAGTCGCGAGCTCACCTGGGAGCCCACCGCGATGGCGAGGGTCTGGGGCATGAAGGTGAGGCCGGCAGCCAGCGGGCTCATGCCGCGGACGCCCTGGAGGTACAGCGACTGGAAGTACCAGACCGAGAAGAGGGCCGCGCCCACCCCGAAGGCGACCAGGTTGGCGCCGGTGATCGAGCGGGAGGAGAAGATCCGCAGCGGCACCAGCGGGGCCCGGGCCAGCCGCGCCTCCACCACGCCGAAGATGGCGAGCAGGACGATCCCGGCCGCGAAGGCTCCGAGGACCTCCGGCGACCCCCAGCCCGCCGCCTGGCTGCGGACGATGCCCCAGGTGACGGCCACCAGGCCCGCGGTGACGGTGAACGCCCCCAGCAGGTCGATGTGCCGGCGTCCCGCCGGGTCCCCGGCGCCCTCGGCGACGAAGAGGCTGGAGGCGATCAGCACCGCGATGCCGATCGGCAGGTTGATGAAGAAGACCCAGCGCCAGGTGAGGTACTGGGTGATGACCCCGCCCAGCAGGGCGCCGGAGGCACCGCCGGCGGCGGCCACGCCGCTCCAGATCCCCAGGGCGCGGGCCCGGGCCCGTCCCTCGGGATAGGTGGCGATGAGGATGGTGAGGGTGGCCGGGGTGAGCACGGCTCCGCCGAAGCCCTGGAGCGCGCGGGCGAACACCAGCATGGTCTGCGAGTCGGCGATCCCGTCGAGCAGGCTGGCGAAGGAGAAGAGCGCGAGCCCGGCCAGGAGCAGGCGCCGGCGGCCGAAGAGGTCGGCGGCGCGCCCGCCGAGGAGGAGGAATCCGGCGAAGGTCAGCGCGTAGGCGTTGACCACCCACTGCAGGCCGCTCGCCGAGAAGCCGAGGTCGTTGCGGATCGACGGCAGGGCGACGTTCACCACCGAGACGTCGAGGATCACCATGAACTGGCCGAGGCAGACGAGCAGCAGCACCAGCCCGGGAGGCGCGGGCAACCGCGCTCCGATGCGTCGGAGATCCCTTGTCATGTTGCCGCTCGCCTTCTCACCGCTCATCTCGCTTCCGGACCTCACTTGGTGTAAAGTTCGATGCGGATCGTACCATGGAAGTTCGATGACTGTCAAACTAACAGCCGCCTCTGAGACGGCACCGCCCGACCACACCCCGCCGCGTCCCGAGACCGGCGGAGCCGACCTCCATCCCCACCCCGACCTTCACCCGGGGGTGGTCGGCGTCCTCGAGGCGCTCGCCGACCCGATGCGGATGGCCATCGTCCGCCGGCTCGCGTCGGGGGTCGAGTACCCGTGCGGCTGGCTCGGCCTCCCGATCAGCAAGTCGACGCTGACCCACCACCTCCACGTCCTCCACCACGCCGGCATCGTGGTCAAGCGGGAGGAGGGCACCCGGCGGATGATCAGCCTGGACCGACCGGGCATGGAGAGCCGCTTCCCCGGCCTCTTGGATGCGGTTCTGGGCGCCCCCGACCCCGAGGCGGTCGCCGAGCCCTGAGACCACGCCGCCGGTTGCGGCGGACGGGAGGGGTGGCGCCGGCCGCGTGGCGGCCCGGCTAGCTCCGGCCCAGCCGGGCCCCTCTCCCAGCCGGGCGGCGCGTCAGACGGAGGCGACCTCCGGGCCCGGCGCGCTCTGCGACGTCACCCAGAGCAGCCGCGAGCTGATCAGCATGTCGGCGGTCGCGATGTTGGTCGCGAGCGGCACATCGTGGACGTTGCAGATCCGGAGCAGGGTCTGGATGTCGGGATCGTGGGGGTGCTTGTCGAGCGGGTCGACGATGAAGATCACCGCGTCGATCTTCCCGTCCACCACGCGGTTGGCAATCTGGACGTCCCCGCCGACCGGGCCCGACTGAAGAGCCTCGACGTTGAGCCCGACCTTCTCGCGAAGGAGCCGCCCGGTGGTGGCGGTGGCCACCAGCCGGCAGCGCTGGAGGGTGCCACGGTTGAAGGTGGCGAAGGCGATCATGTCCGCCTTCTTGCCGTCGTGCGCGATCAGGGCGAGCCGGGGCCGGTACTTCGTCGCCCGCACCGGCGCCGCCTTGGGGTCGCCTGTCGCTGTCGCCTCAGGGGTCATCATGTCTCCCACGGCGGTCTCGGTCTCGCTTGCCGAGGCTGCCTGCCCCCATCATGCCTCGCGCCAGGTACCGGCCATCTCCTGGCCGGCGGCGACTCTGGGGTACGCTTGGAGCGGATGCCCACCGCCCTCACCCGCTCCGGTTCCGATCCCGGCATCGGCCAGAAGCTGCACGACGTCGTCGTCATCGGTTCCTTCACCGGGCACAACGGACGCGATCGGGCCGAGATCCAGCTCGACGAGCTCGAGGAGCTCGCCCGCACCCTGGGGACCAGCGTCGTCGAACGCAGCTCGGTCCCGGTCCACGAGCCCCACCCGGCGACCTTCTTCCGGAGCGGCGCGGTGGAGGCCCTCAAGGCGCGCCTCGGCGAGCTCGGCGGGCCCGCGGTCATGGTCAACGACCGTCTCAGCCCGCGCCAGCAGCGCAACCTCGAGGAGGCCTGGGGGGTGCCGGTCCTGGATCGGACCGAGGTGATCCTGGCGATCTTCGCCCGGCGAGCGGTCACCGCGGAGGGGAAGATCCAGGTGGAGATGGCCCAATTGGAGCATCTCCTCCCCCGCCTCGCGGGAGGATGGACCCACCTGGAGCGGCAGCGCGGCGGCGTGGGCCTCCGAGGCGGTCCGGGGGAGACCCAGATCGAGGTCGACCGGCGCCTGATCCGCCAGCGCATCGCCAAGCTCCGCCGCCGGCTCGAGCTGCTGGAGCGCCAGCGGCGCACCCGGCGGCAGGCGCGGAGCGACGTGCCGCTCGCCGCGTGCGCCCTGGTCGGCTACACCAACGCCGGCAAATCGACCCTGCTCAACCGGCTGACCAACTCCGAGGTGCTCGCCGACGACCTGCTCTTCGCCACCCTCGACCCCACCTCGAGGCTTCTCAACCTCAACTCCGGGCGGAGGGTGATCCTGACCGACACGGTCGGATTCATCCAGGCGCTGCCGACCGAGCTGGTGGAGGCGTTCGCCGCCACCCTGGAGGAGGTCAGGCAGGCCCATCTTCTCGTGCTCATCGTCGACGTCAGCCATCCGGAGTGCCGGGCCCAGCTCCAGACGGTGCTCGACACCCTGGCCGAGATGGATTGCGACCAGCCCACCCTGCTGGTCGCCAACAAGATCGACCGTCTCGCGGCCGAGGTTCTGGAGGAGACCGTCGCGGGCCTGGAGGACACCGCCGACTGCCGGGCCCTGCGGGTCTCCGCCAAGCTGGGGACCGGGCTCCGGGAGCTGCGCACCGCCCTCGACGCGCTCGCCGGCCGTGCCGTCCCCGAGACCCGGGCCAACCGGCCGAACGCAGCCGCCGCGGAGCCGCTGGAGGACGCGCCCGGCGCCGAGGAGGGCCGCGCCGCCAGCTGAGGGGGAGGGCGCCGGTCAGCCCCTCAGCGCGTGGGCGGTGGCGCGCTCGACGTCGCGGCGGGCGTCCCGCTCGGCGATGTCCTGGCGCTTGTCCCAGAGCTTCTTGCCCCGGGCCACCGCGATCTCGCACTTGATCCGGTTGTGCTTCAGGTAGAGGCGGAGCGGCACCAGGGCCAATCCACCCTGCCGGACCTTGCCGTCCAGGTACTCGATCTCCCGGCGGTGGAGCAGGAGGCGGCGGCGCCGCTCGGCCTCGTGGTTCTGGCGGTTGCCCATCTCGTACTGGCCGATGTTCACCTGGATCAGCCAGGCCTCGCCGTTCTCGACCCGCACGTACCCCTCGCGCAGGTGGCCGCGCCCGGCCCGCAGGGCCTTGACCTCGGTGCCGGTGAGCTGGATGCCGGCCTCGAAGGTCTCCAGGAGGTGGTACTCGTGGCTGGCCTGGCGGTTGCGGGCGAGGACCGGATCGCCCGGTCGGGGGTTCGGGGACATCGCTGAGGCTATATGCTGACGCGTCGACCGGGAGACGATCCCGATCCGGGACCGAGGAGAGATGCATGGAGCCGCTGGAAGTCGCGATTGCGCTGAAGGGGGACAGCCCCGACGCCGTCGAGGCGATCCGCACCGAGCTGAGCCGGGCCGAGATCTACTGCCTCGGCCAGCCGGCCGGTCACATGGCGACCTCGCAGCAGGGCAGCGAGTCCGATCTTCTCCACTTCACCATCCATGACGCCCAGGGGGCCGAGCGGGTGATGCTCCCGGTCTTCACCCAGCCCGAGATCATGCGCGCCGCCCTGGCCCGCAACCCCGACTGGCAGACCCTCTCGGTGCTCCAGGTGCAGGGTCAGGCCCTCCTCGACAACGTGCACCCCGAGGTCATCGTGGTCATCAACCCCTGGTCGCGGCTGGAGTTCCAGATTCCCCCGGCCGCGGCTCTCGGGGCCGCCTGAGGCGAGCCGCTAGAGCGCGAGGTGGAGGCGCAGGGCGTCGTCGACCGCGCGCATGACCGCGCCGGGCAGCGCCCCCAGGAGGTGCCCCACCCGCTCCACCGCGATTGACCTGACCTGCTCGGCCTGCACCTTCGAGTCGCGCTGAAGGCCGGCGGTACCCGCCTGCAGACGTACCTGGAACGGGCGCACCCGATCGACGTTGGAGGTGATGGGGACCACGGTCACCACTCCCCTCCCCAGACGAGCGGCCGTGGTGTTGGCGGCGTCGTTGCTCACGATGACGGCGGGCCGGCGCTTGGCCGCTTCGGAGCCCTGACCCGCCCCGAAGTCGACGATGTGGACCTCCCCCCTGAGCATCATGCGATCCCGTCGCCTGACGTGGAGTCCCAGAGCGCTGCGTCCTCGGCCACCGCCCACTCCTGCCAGGCGGCCTCGTACTCGGTCTCCAGGTCAGCCGCGCGAAGCAGTCCGACCGCCTCGTGCACGGCGGCAGACCGGGAGTTGAGCCCCCGCTCGCCCACGTAGCCGTCGAGGAAGCGCACGTCGTCCTCCGGGAGGCTCACACTCAGCTTCATACCTGGAATCCTACCACTGGTAGTATTCCGGTGGGATCATCTCCGGCCTCGCAGGAAGGCGGCAGCGCTCATCGCGCGGCGCCCCGGGGGCTGGACGGCGTCCACGCGGTATAGGCCGGCGGCGGTGGCGACCAGGGCGGCTTCACCTTCGGTGCGGACCACCGAGCCGGGGGACGCGGCCGCGGCTCCCAACACGGGGCCAGCCACCCCTGACATCTCGCTCTGCCGCCCGGCGATCCGCCGCCCACGGAGGATCCGAACCGCGACTCCGGCCAGGTCGGCGGTCACCCCTGGCCACGGGTTCAGGGCCCGGACCATCCGGTCCACCTCCTCCGCGGAGCTGGCTTCCCAGTCGAGCAACCCGTCCCCCCGCGTGAGCCGGGCCGCATAGCGCATCCCCTCCTCTGGCTGCGGGGTCGCTGCCGCTGTTCCCCGTTCCAGGGTGGCCAGCACGGCCACCAACTCCTCGGCTCCGGCGATGGCGAGGGTCTCAGTGAGGCCAGTGGTGGTGGCCCCGGCGTCGATCGGCACCTCGCGGCGCGCGTACACCGGCCCGGTGTCCAGCCCCGCCTCCATCCGCATGATGCATACCCCCGTCACCGTATCCCCGGCCAGGATGGCCCGAGCGATCGGCGCCGCTCCCCGCCATCGGGGAAGCAGCGAGGCGTGGACGTTGACCCCGCCGAAGCGGTGTCCGTCGAGCAGTGTCCGGGGCACAATCTGGCCATACGCGGCCACCACCAGGACGTCGGCTTCCAAGCCCAGGATCTCCTCGACCACCGGGCCCGAACGGATGCGCTCCGGCTGCAGGACCGGGATGCCGAGCTGGACGGCGGCGTCGGCCACCGGGCGGGGTGCCGGTCGTCCCCGGCTTCCGGGGCGTGCCGGCTGGGTGACCGCGGCCACCACCTGGTGACGCGCGTTGCAGGCGCGCAGGCTGGGAACGGCGAACTCGGCGGTCCCGGCGAAGGCGATGCGCACGGGGTGAGAGGGTAGCCGGTCCGAGTGGGTCGAGTTTCTCTCCACACCGCGGGGGCACATTGCCCGGGTCCACATCTCCGTCAACCCTGGCCCCAATCCTTGATCAACCAAGGACCGGCCGGCTGCCGTTCCAGGTCAACCTCCCATCCCACATCGGTCCCCGGGTCATAGCAGCAATTCGGAGGATTGAACGGCACGTGGAAGGTGCACACAACAGTCGTGAACGTGAGGTCTTCTGGAGGTCCTGAGTCCCCATGGCATCGGACCTCGGTGACGTAGAAGGAGCAACCCGAGTCGCTCCCTCGGACCGCGGGTGTCGAAAGGGCCAGCTCGAGTGGCTGGTCGCCGTCCTGCAGCGCCTTGAACCACATCAGGGTGGTGGCCGTCGCCGATTGGACCGGGATCTGGGGAAGTGGTCCGACATAGGGAGCACAGAACCCCGTGGAGGAGAGAGCCTGATTGAGCGGGGGTATCGCACAGAACGAGATTCCCACGATGACGCCCATGGCGAACACTCCAACCACGATCTTCGACGCGACCAGCACGTCCGAGAAGATCGCCGGTCGGCGCTCCCGCGGGGCAACCCAGAACACCAGGGGGACCCCCGCCAGGGTGAGCAACAGGAGCAGGCCCGCCGCCATCAGCAGGATGATCGACTGCGAGAAGGTCCAGAACACTGGCATCGGGAGGAGGATCTCGACCACCGCCGTGATCGCCAGGCAAACCAGGGCTGCGGCGAGCACCACCAAGGGGACGAGGGCGGGTGACAACCGCTGCCCGGATGCCCGGCTCTGGCGGGAACCGCGCTCGGTCACGCCGTCGACCCTGCGAGAGGTCCCACGCCTCGGTGAGGCGCGCGAGGCTCACCGGCGGGGCTGCGGGATCGAGATCGCACAGCCGCTTGGGACGACCGGGAGACGAGGACGGTGGTCGCCCGAGGGCGGGCTCGAATCCAGCCGTCGGCCCCAACCCGCGTTGCGCGTGCCGCCACCATGCCCGGTCAACTTGATCGATCGGCGCAGAGTTACGCTGCCACGGACGGGTGGCGCGAAGCATCCCCCTTCACAGCAACCGGTCGGCTGCCGGCGCCTTCAGCCGGTCGGCCTGGCCCCGCCCCTCGCCCGCGGTGTCTGAGCCTTCGGCGGCAGGGCCGCAGTGTGCGCCAGCGCGCGGCTCACCCACTCGCCCGCCGCTGCGGGCACCGCATGCCAGTCAGGGGCGAGGCAGGTGTACCCGCGCATCGGCCGCCCGGGCATGGGCACGAAGTCCGATCCGCCGGCCGCCAGCAGCCGGTCCCTGTCCTCGGCGTCGAGGCGGACGAAGAGCGCGTCCCCGAACAGCCCGGCGAACATGTTGCCGTTGAGGAAGGCCGCCTGGTTGCCGAACATCGGCCGGGTCGTGACCCCGGCGGCCTCCGGGACCAGCGCCTGGAAGGCGGCCAGCGCCGCCGGACTGGGGCGGGGCATCCCTCCCCCGGTCATCGGGCTCATCTCATCCCCTCCAACGGTCGAGGCCTCGGCCCGTGGAACCGGGCGCGGCCCCGCGGCTCAGACGGTGACGGCCTCGCCCTCGACGCTCGCGACCTCCTCGCCGTCCAGCTCGTCCACCCGGCGCAGCGTGCTCGGGTCGGTGAGCCGGTCGGTGAAGAGGATCCCGTCCAGGTGGTCGATCTCGTGCTGGATGGCCCGCGCGAGCAGCCCGTTGCCCTTGATCCGCACCTGCTTGCCGTGGCGGTTGAGCGCCTTGCAGACCACCTTCTCGGCGCGCGCCACCTCCCCCACCATCCCCGGGATGGAGAGGCACCCCTCGTAGGCGATCTGCTCGCCCTCCGCCTTGATGATCTCGGGGTTGGCCAGGTGGAAGAGCTGGTTGTCGACCTTCAGGGTGATGACCCGCAGGGAGACGTCGACCTGGGGCGCGGCCAGACCCACCCCGGGGGCGGCGACCATCGACTCCATCATGTCGTCCATCAGGCGGCGCACGGAGTCGTCGACGCGGCCGACCCGGGGCGCCTTGCGGCGGAGGACGGGGTTGTCCTCGGCGACGGTGACGATGTGGAGGAGGGTCATCCGGGTGGGTTCTCTCTGAACGGTCACATGACCGGGTCGACGTCGATGCTCCAGCCCCGGCCCCGGGGCAGATGGGGAAGCGCCCTCTCGATGTCGTCCCCGCGCACCGTCAGCTGCCAGCGGTACTGGCCGCGGAGGCGGTGCAGGAAGGCCGGGCTGGGACCGAGGACGTCGAGTCCGGCACCCGGGCCGAGGATAGCAGAGAGGCGTTCCACGGACTGCTGGGCGGCGGCCTCCGCCGCCCCATCCTCGGCATGGCTGACCGTGCAGGTGACCAGCCGCGTGTAGGGCGGGAAGCGGTGGGTCCGCCGCACCCGGATCTCGTCGTGGGCGAAGCCGCGGTAGTCGTGGGTCACCGCGTGCCGGACCGCGTAGTGGTCCGGGCTGTAGGTCTGGAGGATCACCCGCGCCGGCTCGTCGCCGCGTCCGGCCCGGCCGGCGACCTGGGTGATCAGGGAGAAGGTGACCTCGCCGCTCCGGTAGTCGGGGAAGTGCAGCGAGGTGTCGGCGTTGACGATCCCGACCAGGCGCACCCTCCCCAGGTCCCAGCCCTTGGCGACCATCTGGGTGCCGATCAGGCAGTCCGCCTCGCCGGCCCGGAAGCGCTCGTAGATCTCGAAGTAGGCATCCCGCCGCTGGACGGTGTCGCGGTCCATCCGGAGCAGGCGGAGGCCGGGAAAGCGGGCGGCGACCTCCGCCTCCAGCCGCTCGGTGCCCATCCCCAGACCCCGGATGGCGGCCGAGCCGCAGCCGGGGCAGCGATCCGGGAGGGGTCGCGAGCTGCCGCAGTAATGGCAGTCGCAGCGGCCCCGGCCGGCGTGGTAGACGAGGGCCACGCTGCAGTGCGGACAGCCGAGCGGCTCGCCGCAGCCGCGGCAGAGCACAACTGTAGCGGTGCCCCGGCGGTTGAGGTAGAGGATCGACTGGCCCCCGTCGGTCCGGCTCTCCTCCAGGGCCCGCTCCAACGCCTGGGAGAGCGGGCTCCGGTTGCCGGCCCGCAGCTCCTCGCGGAGGTCGACCACCTCGATGGAGGGGAGCGCCCGGCCGGTGATCCGCTCCGGGAGGGTGGTCAGCACCAGGCCGCCGGTGTGGGCCCGGTAGTAGGTCTCCACCCGGGGGGTGGCGCTGCCCAGCACCACCGGCACCCCGGCCCGCCGCCCCAGCTCGAGGGCGACGTCGACGGCGTGGTAGCGGGGCACCCGGTCCTGCTTGTAGGCGGAGGCGTCCTCCTCGTCGACCACCACCACCCCCAACCGGGGCAGGGGGGCGAAGACCGCGCTGCGCGACCCCACCACGACGTCGATCTCGCCCAGGCGGGCGCGGCGCCATTCGACCGCGCGCTCGGCATCGGTGAGCCCGGAGTGGCTGACCGCCAGGCGCCCGGGGAAGCGGGCGGCGAAGCGCCGGATCATCTGCGGGGTCAGGGCGATCTCGGGGACCAGACAGATCGCCTGGCGGCCGAGGGCGAGGGCGGCGTCGATGGCGGCGAGGTAGACCTCGGTCTTGCCGCTCCCGGTGACCCCGTGGAGCAGGACGGCGCGGTGGGTCCCGGCGGCGATCGCCTCCAGGAGCGGGGCGGCGGCCTGGCGCTGCGCCTCGGTCAGGTCGGGCGGCTGGAGCGCGGTGCCCTCGGCCCGCGCCGCGGTGATGGCGGCGGAGGTGGTCCGCGGCCCGCGCCGCCGGCCGGTCGCGGGCCCGGCGGTGCGGGCGCCCCTGGGCACCATCGCCTTGATGACCTCGGGCAGCGGCGCGCAGTAGCGGTCGGCGATCCAGACGGCGAGCCCGACCATGGCCTCGGAGAGGAGCGGCTCCTCGTCCAGGACCGCGGAGATGGGACGGGCGTCGGCGTGGTCGGATTGATCCAGGAGGGCGACCACGAGGCCGGGCAGCGAGCGGGCGCCGAAGGGGACCTGGACCCGCACCCCCGGTCGAATCGGCCCGGACAGCTCCTCGGGGACGGTGTACGTGTACCGCTCCTGGGGCAGCATCCCCCGGGTGTCGGGCACGACCGAGACGAACACCGGTGCGGTCACTGGCCAGCATGATGCGCGCCCCGGGGGGGCGGGCGAGGCCGCCCGAGCCACCCCGGGAACCGGGGGATGCGGCCGCGCGTCATAGGCGTGCATGCCGAATCAGCGAGGTGCCCCATGAACGCGCGACTGCTTCTGCTCAGCACGATGAGCATCGCAACCCTGGCGGCGGTGGCCGGCTGCGGCTCGGCGGGCGCCCGGAGCGCAGCCACGGATCACAGCGCCCCCTACGTCAGCGGCGCGGTGGCCGCGCCCGCCGTCAACGCCCCGGCCGGCTCCAAGGCGGCGTCATCGGGCTCCGGGTCACTGCAGGCGGGGACCTCGACGAGCGGAGGCTCCGCGGGCTCGAGCGGGTCGCCGGCGTCGCTCAGCGCCGACAGCTCCGACGGCGACATCGTGGTGGGATCTCCGGGAGCCGACGTGGCCCGCTCGGTGACCGCCGCCTACACCGTCCCCACCGGGACCTTCCTGGCGTCGTTCGACACCGTCATCGCCGACGGGGTCGCGCTCAACGGCTACGTGATCAGCTCGCAGACGTCGCCCGACGCCAAGGGGAGGATCGTGAGCGGCCAGGTGACCCTCGCCATCCCCACCGCCAGCATCGCCAGCCTGCTCAACAGCCTGCCCTCCAGCTTCACCGCATCGTCGATCAACTTCTCGAGCGTCGACGACACCAACTCCATCGTCGACCTCAACGCACGCCTCACCTCGGCGCAGGCGCATCTCGCCGCGCTCCAGGGGCTGCTCGTCAAGGCCACCTCGCTGGACGACATCACCACCCTGGAGCAGCAGATCGAGGACGTGGAGACCTCGATCGACACCGACCAGGGGCAGCTCAACACGCTCACCCAGGCGGTCAGCTACGCGACCGCCACCGTCCGGCTCAAGGAGCGGGGGGCGGTCACGGTGGCGGTGAAGGTCTCCACCGGCCCGTCCGTCTCCAGCGCGGCCTCCAAGGGCTGGGGCAATCTGGTCGCGATCGCCGCCGTCGCCGTGGAGGTCCTGGTGACCGCGATCCCGGCTCTGGTGCTGCTGCTGATCGCCGGGGTGGTCTGGCGGCTCCGGCGCCGCGTCTCCCCGGCGCCTCCCGCCGAGGTGATCGGCTAGCCACGGGCCCGCGGGACGGTCTCCGGGATCCCTGCGCCTGCGGTGGGGTGGTTAAGGACGCGATTGTCCGTAACCACCCCACCGTGGAGAGGGGTGCCGGTGGCGTGAGGAGCCGGGCGGGCGGGGCCGCGCGCCGGGACGCCGGATGCTCAGCCCCCCGGGCTGCCGGCCAGCCGTGCGGCGACCAGGGCGGTCAGCCGCCGGGCGACCTCGAGCTTGGGCGAGCGATCGACCGTGAGCACGACTCCGCGCTGGTCGAGCACGGTGACCGCGTTGTCGTCCGCCCCCATCCCCACCCCGGGTGCGCCCACGTCGTTGAGGACGATGAGGTCGAGCCGCTTGCGACGCAGCTTCTCCGCCGCGTTGGCGAGCAGATCGTCGGTCTCGGCGGCGAAGCCGACCACCAGGACGCTCCCGCGCCGGGGATGAGCGCCCAGGGACTCCAGGATGTCGACGGTGGGCACCAGCACCAGGGTCATCTCGGCGCCCGTCTTCTTGAGCTTGCGGCCGGCCACCTGGCGGGGGCGGTAGTCGGCGACGGCCGCGGCCATCAGGAGCACGTCGGCGCGCTCGAGCGCCGCCCAGACCGCGGCCTGCATCTCGGCAGCCGTCTCCACCGTGATGACCGAGACGCCGGGCGCCGGGGGCGGGGGCGAGGCGGCGGTGATCAGCTCCACCTCGGCCCCGGCCTCGCGGCAGGCGGCCGCCAGCGCATTGCCCATCTTGCCGCTGGAGCGGTTGCCGACGAACCGAACCGGATCGATCGGTTCGCGGGTGCCCCCGGCGGTGACCACCACCCGACGGCCCCGGAGTGCCGAGGGGTCGGATCCGGCTGCGGCCATCTGGTCCCGGCCCGGCTAGGCGCTGCCGGCTTCGGTGTACCCGAGCAGCCCGGATGGCAGGTCGGCGATCGGCGGGGGCGGTTCCGCGATGCCCTGCAGCACCGCCGCGGCGCCCTCGACGATCTCGGCAGGCTCCGCCATCCGGCCGATGCCCTCGTGGCCGCTGGCCAGCCGCCCGGAGGACGGACCGACGAAGGTCACCCCCCGCCCCCGCAGGGTCTCGACGTGCCCCTGGGTCGCGGGGTGCTCCCACATCGCCGTCTCCATCGCCGGAGCGATCACCAGCGGCGCCCGGCAGGCGAGGGCGGTCGCGGTGACCGCATCGTCGGCGAGGCCGAGGGCGAGCCGAGCGATGAGGTTGGCGGAGGCGGCCACCGCGAGCTGCAGCTCCGCCCATGCGGAGAGGGTGAGGTGCTCCATCCCGTGGGCGGCCTCTCCGCTCCCGGCGGAGGTGGCGCCTCCACCCCCCGGCTGACGCCGGTGCGCCTCACGGAAGAGATCGCTCACGACAGGGTGGCCGGAGAGGCTCTGCAGCGAGAGCGGGGTGATGAAGCGGGTGGCCGACGGGGTCATGGCCACCCGGGTCTCGGCGCCGCGGCGACGAAGCAGCGTGATGACCTCGCCCGCCTTGACGGCGGCGATGCTGCCGCCCACGTAGACCAGGGCTCGCCGGCCCTCCAGGTCTGCCACCTGCTCACCTCCGATCACTGATCCCCCTCCCGCGGCCGGCTGCGCTCGATGATGTCGAGGATCTCGCGAGCCGCGCGGTGGACGTCATCGTTGACCACGCGGAAATCGTACTGATCCTGGTCCGCCATCTCCCTGCGCGCGTTCTCCCAGCGCAGCTCGAGGCTGGCGGCGGTCTCGGTGGCCCGCTCGGTCAACCGCCGGCGGAGCTCCTCCGAGCTCGGAGGCAGCAGGAAGATGAAGATCGCCCCCTCCACCCGCGGGCGGATCCAGGCCGCCCCCTGGACGTCGATCTTGAGGACGATGTCCTCGCCCCGCTCCAGGCTGGCCCTCACCCGCGCCTCCCCCGTGCCGTACCAGTGGCCGTGGACCCACGCGTATTCGAGCAGCTCGCGGCGTTCCCGCAGGGCCTGGAAGCCGGCCTCGTCGACGAACGAGTAGGCGACCCCGTCCACCTCCCCCGGCCGTGGCGGCCGCGTGGTGTACGACACCGAGTAGTGGAGCCCCGGCGCGATCCGGAAGAGCTCCTGAAGGACGGTGTCCTTGCCCACCCCGCTGGGCCCGGAGAGGACGATGAGGCGGCCCGGCGGGCTGGAGAGCCGCGGCCGCTGGGCGGCGCCCTCGGCGGCGGCTGGGAGCCCCTGGCTCATGTGCGGCCCTCGTGCGCCGCGTCGCGCATTCGAGTCAGCTCGGGGGGAAGCGGCGACTCGAAGGCCATCGGGCGGCCGTCCGCCGGATGTGCGAATCGGATCTCGCAGGCGTGGAGCGCCAGCCGGGCCGCACCGTCGCCGCGCCGGCCGTACACCGGGTCCCCCACCAGCGGGTGACCGGTGTAGGCGAGGTGGACGCGGATCTGGTGGGTCCGTCCGGTGCGCAGCCTCACCTCCAGCTCGGTGGTCCGGGGGTATCGGGCGAGCACCCGGAAGTCGGTGATGGCGGGGCGGCCACCGTCGACCACGGCCATGCGCTTGCGATCGCGGGGGTCGCGCCCGATCGGCGCGTCGACGGTGGCGGTGGCCTCGGTCAGCTCGCCGTGGACCAGCGTCCAGTAGACGCGGGTCAGGCTGCGCTCCTGAAGCTGGGCGGCGAGGTGGCGGTGCGCCTGCTCCGACTTGGCGACCACCAGCAGGCCGGAGGTGTCGCGGTCGAGACGGTGCACGATGCCGGGACGCTCCTCCCCGCCCAGCAGGGACCAGACCGCGCCGCGCTGGCGCAGCCCGTCGGCCAGGGTCCCGTGGGGATGCCCGGGAGCGGGGTGGACCACAAGGCCGGCCGGCTTGTCGATCACGCCCAGCCATTGGTCCTCGTACACGACCACCAGCTCCACGGCGGGGGCGGGCCCCGCCGGCCCGGGGGTGGCCGCCGGGGAGGTGGCGGGAGGAGGGATCACCTCGACGCGATCACGCGCGCCGATCCGCTGGCCCGCCCGGCCGGGCCGCAGGTTCACCCGCACCGCCCCGGCCGCGATCAGGGTCTGGGCGGCGTGCCGGGTGATCCCGCGCTCGCGCGCCAGCCAGAGGTCGAGGCGGACGGCGTCATCGACGGCCGCGGGCGGTGCCACTATCCCGAGGCCACGCTGTCGTGGCGGATTCCGAGCTGGTACACGATCACCAGCATGCCACCCACGATCCCCATGTCGGCCACGTTGAAGATCTGGAAGAGCCAGAAGTGGAAGTCGATGAAGTCGACCACGTATCCCTGAACCAGGCGGTCGACGCCGTTGGATATCGATCCTCCGAGGATGCAGCCCAGCGCCAGGAGGCGGAGCATCCCCCCACCCATGCTGGGCCCGAAGAGAAGGATGTAGCCGGCGACGATCGCCGCCACCACCAGGTAGAGGAAGTCGAACTGGGGGAAGAGTCCGAACGCCGCCCCCGAGTTCTGGATGTAGTGGATGGTCACCGGCCACCCGGCCGGCACCTGGGTGTCGAGGACGACGTGGCTGCTGACCAGCCACTTGCTGATGTGGTCGAGGGCGTAGACCACGACGGCGGTGGTCAGCATGATCGCGTAGCGGTGCTGGTTGCGCCGCGGGGCGGGCAGCCGGCCGGCGGAGGCCGGTTCGGGTGCGGGCTGGACGGTGACCGGCTCGGTCGGACGAGGATGCCCCTCCCGTCCCCCGGCCGGCTCGGTCGACGTCAACGGCTCACGCCCAGCCAGCAGGGCTCCCCGCCGAGCTTCCCCGACCACTCGCTGAGCACCTCCCCGTGGCCGAAGCTGATGCCGGTGGCGAGCACCTCCCCCATCAGGTGGTCGTGGTGGGCGTCGATGGCGCGGCGAAGCTCGCCGTCCGCCTCCACCCAGAGCCGGATCCGGTCGTCGAGGGCCAGCCCGGCCTGCTTGCGGAGGTCGTTGACCTTGCGCGCGACGGTGCGGATCAGCCCCTCGAGGCGGAGCTCGTCGGTGATCGTCGTGTCGAGGGTGACGGTCTCGTGGTCGTCGCCGGCCGCCTCCGCATACGCGACGGCCTTGACGTTCAGCTCCTCCGCGAAGATGGCCTCCAGCTCGGCGGAGAGGCGCGCCCCGTGGACGGCCGCCTCGCGAAGGGGCTGGCGAACTCCGATGCCCGCGGTCTCGCGGGCGGCCAGGCCGTCCTCGACCAGGCGGCGCAGCCGGGCCATCTCCTCCACCAGCGCAGGGTCGCGCCAGGCCGGCGAGACGGTCGGGTAGTCGGTGAGGTGCACCGAGTCGGGGTGCTCCGCCAGCGGGTTGCCGGAATCGTACCCGCTCAGGTTGCGGTACATCCGCTCCGCCAGGAAGGGCATGAAGGGCGCCAGCAGGTGGGAGAGCACGCCGAGGGAGGTGAAGAGCGTGGCGTAGGCGGCGGGCTTGTCCGAGTCGTCGACCGCGGCCGACTTCCAGAACCGCCGTCGCGAGCGGCGCACGTACCACTTGGAGAGATCCTCGACGAAGAGCTCGATGAGCCGGGTGGCGGCGGTGGCGTCGTAGGCGTCGAGGGCCGACCGCACCCCGTCGACGCACTCCGCCAGCCGGGCGAGGCACCAGCGGTCCAGCTCCGGGCGCTCATCCACCGCCGGGGCCGGGTCACCGGGGTCCCAGCCGTCGATCCGGGCGTACTCGCAGAAGAATTTGTAGGTGTTCCAGAGGGTGAGGATGAAGCGGCGGACCACGTCCCGGATCAGCTCCGGGGAGACCCGGTAGTCGCTCCCCGGGGCCACCGCGCTGTAGAAGTACCAGCGGGTGGCGTCGGCCCCGAACTCGGCGAAGGTCTGGTTCGGGTCGACGATGTTGCCGACGTGCTTCGACATCTTGCGGCCGTCCCGGTCGAGGACCAGGCCGAGGCAGATCACGTTGCGATAGCACGGCTTGTCGAAGAGCAGGGTGCTCTCAGCGAGCAATGAGAAGAACCAGCCCCGGGTCTGATCCATGGCCTCGCAGATGAAGTCGGCGGGGTGGCGGGTGGCGAAGCGCTCCCCGTTCTCGAAGGGGTAGTGGAGCTGAGCGAAGGGCATCGCCCCGCTGTCGTACCAGCCGTCGATCACGTGGGGGACCCGGTGCATGGCGGCGCCGCAGCTCTCACAGGTGAGGACGACCTCATCGATGTGGGGCTTGTGCAGGTCGTCCTCCGGGGTCAGGCCGAGCTCGGCGGCGCTGCCGACGCAGCGGCGGGCATCGCAGCCCTCACAGACCCAGATCGGCAGCGGCGTGCCCCAGTAGCGGGTCCGCGAGAGGTTCCAGTCGACGAGGTTCTCCAGCCAGTTGCCCATGCGGCCGTCGCGGATGTGCTCGGGCTGCCAGTTGACGCTCCGGTTGTTCTCGATCAAGCGCTCCTTCACCGCCGTGGTCCGGATGAACCAGGAGGTGAGCGCGTAGTAGAGGAGCGGGGTGTCGCAGCGCCAGCAGAAGGGGTAGGAGTGGCGGATCTGCCCCGACTTGTAGAGGCGGCCCTCCGCCTGGAGATCGGCGATGATCCGCGGGTCGGCGTCCTTGACGAAGAGCCCCCGATACCGGGTCTGCCCCTCGAGGAACCGGCCGTCCAGCCCGACCACGTGGCGCACCGCGACGCCCTCACGCTGGCAGAGCTCCAGGTCGGCCTCGCCGTAGGCGGCCGCGGTGTGGACGATCCCGGTCCCCTCCTCCATGGAGACCAGCTCGGGGGCCGCCAGCACCAGGAAGGCCTTCCCCTCGGGGAGCATCTCGGTGAACAGCGGGTCGTAGGTGCGCCCGACCAGGTCGCTGCCGCGCAGCTCCCGGATGACCGTGTACTCGCCGTCGAGGACCTCCAGGCGGGCCCGGGCCAGGATCAGACGCTCCCCGGCCTGCTCGACCTCGACGTAGGTCGCGTCGGGGTGGACGGCGAGCGCGACGTTGCCGGGGAGGGTCCAGGGGGTGGTGGTCCAGGCGAGCAGGGAGACGCGCTCCTCCCCGGTGAGCCGGAACTTCACGTAGACGGAGGGGTCGGGCACGTCGTCCTGGTAGCCCTGGGAGAGCTCATGGGAGGAGAGCGAGGTCTGGCACCGCGGGCAGTAGGGGGTCACCTTGTAGCCCTGGTAGAGAAGGTCGCGGTCCCAGAGCTGCTTGAGGCTCCACCACACCGACTCGATGTAGGTGCCGTCGTAGGTCCGGTACGGATCGTCCATGTCGATCCAGAAGCCGAGCCGCTCGGTCATCGCCTCCCATTCGTCGATGTACTTCGCGACCGAGGCGCGGCAGAGGTCGTTGAAGCGGGCGACCCCGAACTCCTCGATCTGCTGCTTGCCGCTGATGTGGAGCGACTTCTCCACCTCCAGCTCGACCGGCAGACCGTGGGTGTCCCAGCCACCCTTCCGCTCCACCGAGTACCCGCACATCGACCGGTAGCGGGGAAAGAGGTCCTTGAAGGAGCGGGCCAGCACGTGGTGGATGCCCGGCTTGCCATTGGCGGTGGGAGGCCCCTCGTAGAAGACGTAGGGCGTCCCGTCCCGACGCAGCTCGAGGCTGCGCCGGAAGACGTCGCCCTGCTTCCAGAGGGCGAGGACGGCACGCTCGGCCTCGGCGAGCTGCGCTCTGCTGTCGACGGCGGCGAAGCGTGGTGCGGCGGCCATTGTCGGGCAAGGATAACGGTCAGCCCGGCGGCCCGACCCCCTCGGCCGGCGACCCCCCCGCCGCGGCGGCCGGCCGCTCCCCGAAGATGACCCTCCCCAGCCGGACCATGGTGGCCCCCTCGGCGATCGCGATCTCGAAGTCGTCGCTCATCCCCATCGACAGCTCGGGCAGCTCCACCCCCAGCTCCTCCCGGAGGCGGTCGCGCAGCTCCCGGAGCCGGCGGAAGCAGTCGCGGGCGGTGGCGGGGTCACCGAAGGGGGCGATGGTCATGAGGCCTACCAGGCTCAGACCGGGATGCCCGGTGAGCTCCTTCAGCAGCTCCGCGGCGGCCTCCGGAGGGACCCCGGTGCGGCCGGGGATGCCGGTGAAATCCACCTCCAGGAGGCCCTGGAGCGGGCCGCGCCCGGGGACGCGATGACCGGCGAGGGCGGCTCCGACCCGCCGGGAGTCCAGGGAGTGGACGGTGTCGAAGAGCTCGGCGGCGAGGGCCGCCTTGTTGCTCTGGAGGTGCCCGATCAGGTGCCAGCGGATACCGAGGGGGACACCCGCGTGCTTGAGCCGGGCCTCCTGGACGCGGTTCTCGCCCACGTCGACGACCCCGGCGGCGACCGCCTCGGCGATGCTCGGCGGCGCCACGGTCTTGGTCACGGCGATCAGCCGCACGGCGGCGGGATCCCGGCCGGCACCCTCGGCGGCCCGGGCGATGCGAACCCGGACGCTGTCGAGTCGCGCCGCGATCCGGCCGGCCGCAGGGCCCTCCATCCTCTCCGGCACGTCTGGCATGGTAGGGGAATGGACGAGCCGGTCGGGCCACTCCCACCGCCGCCACGATCGCGACTCCGAGCCTCGCTGCAGGCGCGGGTGGGCGGGCTGTCGGGTCACTTCTGGGTGATCTGGAGCGGCACCCTGATCAACCGGACGGCAACATTCGTCCGCCCGTTCCTCGTCCTCTACCTGACCGGCTCCGAGCATCAGAGCCTGACGACGGCGGGCGCGGTGGTGAGCGTCGCCGGCTTCGGGTCACTGGTCTCACAACCCGTCGGCGGCTTCCTGGCCGACCGTTACGGGCGGCGCTGGACGCTGGCCGGCGGGATGATGGGGACGGCCGCCGCCGAGCTGCTGCTCGGCTACGCGCCCAACCTCGCCCTCACCTTCGGCGCGGCGGCCCTGCTGGGCATCCTCCTCGACCTCTACCGCCCGGCCGTCCAGGCGATGGTGGCGGACCTGGTCCCTGCCGCGGACCGGCCGCGCGCCTACGGCCTCCTCTTCTGGGCCATCAACCTCGGCTTCTCGATCGCCATGGTGGTCGGCGGGGTGCTCGCCCAGCGCGGCTTCCTCTGGCTCTTCTGGGCAGACGCCCTGACCTGCGTCTGCTTCGGGCTGCTGGTGCTCCGCGCCGTGCCCGAGACCCGCCCCGCTCCCGGCACCACCGCCGCCCAGGGATCGATCCGGGCGCTCATGGGCGACCGGGTGATGCTGGCGCTGGTCGGCCTTGCCCTGATCTACGCCACCGTCTACAGCCAGGCGACCTCGGGGCTGCCGCTGGCGATGGAGCAGGCCGGCTTCAAGCCCGCCGGGTTCGGGATCACGGTGGCAATGAACGGGATCGTCATCGTCTGCGTCCAGCCCCTGGTGTTGAACTGGCTGAGCCGGCTCGATCACTCCCGGGTGACCGCCATCGGCCAGCTCCTGGTGGGGGTGGGATTCGGCCTCACCCAGCTCGCCGCCACCCTACCCGAGTACATGGCCACGGTGGTGGTCTGGAGCCTCGGGGAGATCGCCACCGCGACCCTGATGAGCGCCATCGTCGCCGACCTCGCCCCCCGCCAGATGCGCGGCCGCTACCAGGGGATGCTCGGCATGGCCTGGGGAGGCGGAGCCCTGATCGGCCCCTTCGCCGGGGCCTGGGTCCTACAGAACGCGGGCGGCGCCTGGCTCTGGTCCGGCTGCGCCCTCTGCGGGGTGGTGGCCGCGGCCGGCCAGCTCCTGGTGGGGCCGTCGGTGCGGCGTCGCCGGGCCGGCCTCGCCCAGGCCTGACCGGAGCCGGTTCACGCCGCCGCTCCACCGGTGCGGGCGCGCCGGTGGCGGGCTCAACGGCGCTGATGCACACCTCCGCCCCCGACGGAGGAGGCGACCCGGCTCGAAGAGACCCCGGCTCAGGGTTGGGCGGCCATCCCCTCGACCCGGAAGAGCAGCTGGGTCTCGGTCTCCAGCATCTGGCGGAGCGCCTCGGGCGTCGCCGCGCCGGCGGCCCCGAACCGTTCCAGGATCGCCGCCTCCGCCGCGGGGTCGATCTCGGCGGCGGTCATCCGGTGGACGGTCCCCTCGGCGGTCACCCCGGTGCCGGGGACGGTCAGGCGCACCCAGGGGTCGCGCTCCCACCGGAGCGCCTTGACCGAGAAGGCGCTGGTCAGGAGGTGGATGACCCCCGGAGGCGCCAGCGCGAAGGTCATGGTCACCGTGCCGGTGCGGCTGCCGGCGCGGGAGGACACCAGCACCTCCTCACGGCCGGCGAGAGCGGCGAGGAGCGTCCCGGGCAGAGGGCGCGGTGCCGGCAGCGGGACGGCTCCGGGCAGAGGGATCGGCTCCGCGGGCGGGCTCGCGTCGTTCGGCGGGGCGGGCGGGCCGGCCATCGCCTACTTGCCGAGGTCGAGGGCCAGCTCCTCCTCCCCCTTCCCGGCCGCCCGGCTGCGCCGCGGGGGACGCCGGGCCGGCGGCGGGTTGGTGAGGACGTCCTCGATCTCGGCCCGCATCTCGTGGACGTCCTTGAAGGAGCGGTAGACGGAGGCGAAGCGGACGTAGGCGATCTCATCGATCTCGCGCAGCCGCTCCATCACCATCTCCCCCACCCGCTGGGAGGGGACCTCGGTGAGGTGCTCGCCGCGGAGATGGTTCTCGACCTCGTCGACCAGCTCCCCCAGGCGCTCGGGGGCGACGTCGCGCTTCTTGCTGGCGATCACCAGCCCGCCGAGCAGCTTCTGGTGGCTGAACTCCTCGCGCCGGCCGTCCTTCTTGAGCACCCAGAGCGGGGTCGCCTCGATCCGCTCGTAGGTGGTGAACCGCTTGGCGCAGGAGAGGCACTCACGGCGGCGCCGGACCCCGGTCTCGGTGTCGCGCGAGTCGACCACCTTGGAGTCGACCGATCCGCAGAACGGGCACCTCACGGTGCGGGTTCCTGCCGAACGTGGCCGTTACTGTCGGTGTGCACTCACTTGCCTGGGACGCGCGGACGGTCCAGAACCGAGCGGCTACCTCCGGTCCCTGAGGAAGGCCGGGATGTCCAGGTCGTCGGGGTTGCCCGGGATGGTGTGGCGCTGGGGCATCGCGAAGGCGGGACGCTCCTGGGCCATCGGACGGGCCTGCGGCTCGTAGGCGAGGGTGCCGATGACATCGATGTGGCCGGTGAAACCGGTCGCGATGACGGTGATCTTGACCTCGTCCTTGATGCTCTCGTCGATGACCGTGCCGAAGATGATCTGGGCGTCCTTGTCCGCCGACTCGCTGACCAGCTGGGCCGCCTCGTTGACCTCGTAGAGGGTGAGGTCCTTGCCCCCGGTGACGTTGAGCAGGATCCCCTTGGCGCCGGCGATGGTGGTCTCGAGCAGCGGGCTGGCGACCGCGTCGCGGGCGGCGTCGGCCGCCCGGGTGTCGCCGGTCCCGAAGCCGATGCCCATCAGCGCCGCACCCTGCCCGGACATCACCGCCTTGACGTCGGCGAAGTCCAGGTTGATCAGCCCGGGGTAGACGATCAGGTCGCTGATCCCCTGCACGCCCTGGCGGAGCACGTCGTCGGCGACCTTGAAGGCCTCGGTGATGGTCGTCTTCTTGTCCACCACCTGCATCAGCCGCTCGTTGGGGAT
>Ga0187867_10000527_pt1 | contig 34050 bp, 32 predicted proteins | sample June2016WEW_13_1_FD_132976 | JGI IMG/M metagenome (GOLD analysis project Ga0187867, IMG submission 132976) | Peatland microbial communities from SPRUCE experiment site at the Marcell Experimental Forest, Minnesota, USA - June2016WEW_13_10 | ecosystem: Environmental > Terrestrial > Soil >... | reverse complement strand
GGAGAAGATCAAACGCATGGGCAACGCCGGGCGCAACGGCGGGGAGTATTATCCGCCTCGGCCGTTGATCCGCGCGATGGTGAAGGTGGTCGATCCCCGGATTGGGGAGCGGGTTTATGACGGCGCGTGCGGCTCGGCGGGGTTTTTGTCATTACAGGCAAAATCGGTCTGCGTGAGGGGACATACAAGAAACCACGCTGTGCCAAGCTGTTGATTTACTTCACAGTGCTGGCGCAAGAGAATGGCCGGATTCGGAGGCGGCACGCGACCGGAGGGGCGCGGGGATGGGGCAGTGCCGCAAGGGGGGCTCGTGCGCCGACAGCAAAGACTTTCAGAATCCGCACACAGGCGTCATCATGAGGACATGTCAACGTTGCACCTGGTTCCCGACGACATCTGCGAACGATACCACGTCAAGGAATGGCGAAATGCCGCGGGCGTTCTCTCCACCGCTTGCCCAAACGAATGGCTTGATATGCAAGAGGTGCTGCGTGGCTTCCGGCTCTTGAAGTCGGAGGTCTTGGTTGGCGGTGGTAATCGCTCGCTTATCAGTCGTCGAATCGATGGTGCCTTCTATGCGAAGGGCTGTCACGATAAGCGCCTCTTGGCTTCATCAACATAGGACTTAGCCTGGGCTTGAGCCGGGAATTCGGCAACCTCGACATAGTCCGGCGCATCTTCCGCGATTTCCGGCGACTGAAGCACCACATAGAGGTTCGGCCGTTGGTCAATTAGGAACGTCAGGTCATCGGCATCGAATGGGACCATGTCACGTTCTTCACAGAACGGGCACTCGTCATCGACCATGCATGACCATTCGCTCTCCCATTTCCCGGTACAGCGATCACACTCGTAATAATTTCGAAACCACGCCATGGTTACATACTTTCGGTGCTCGCGGTGTCCTGTTCCATTGGGGCATTTTGCCCCGTAGGAGCCGCCAATTGGTAAGTTCCATTCCCCAAGAATATCAGGTATCCCATATCCCGCAATACCTGCAATTGCTGACGGATTTTCGGCCTTATGTGTCTGTTTTCGGGATATATCGCCATCAATTCCTGTTCAAACCCATACAAATCATGGAGTAGAAATGTACGATTTTGAATCTTATCGATACACCCCATAATGGAAAGCAACCAGCCTTTCGATCTTAAATCTTTTTGGTGGCGAAGGAACAGCGTTTGCCGCCACTTAGCGATCACATCTTTGGGCGATTCCACGATGCCGTTCTTGATCAAGACAATACGACCAGCATTGGGAATCGTACTAAGTCGAATATTACATCCGACCCAACCAGCCCTGCGGGCACCGGAGGACAGCGGTTTCCGTTTCTCAATAATATCAGGGATGAAGAATTGCTTCGGGATAACCGATAAACTTCGAACCTCCAATCGAATATGGTCATATTCCATCAGCAGAAGATTCGGGTTATTGCTTGCGCTGAGCCGCTCCATCATAGTGCGATATGCGCCATCAACAACCTTTGTACCAAAGGCCCTCTTATATCCCTTTAGTTCGTAGTCCTCCCGACAATTCGAGCAAAAAAAGTCCGCGACCGGAGAATTGTTCTTATACTGGGTTATGCTCACATGTCCACAATTAGGGCAGTACACCTGGCTGCTGACCCAGTGTTCGGTCAAAATTCTAATCTTTTGCGTCGCTCCCTTGTATTCGGATGCAAGCGCCGCCTGAAAAGACAGTTCCAATCGTTTTCTCCCGTCATGCCGCTCTAGTTCACAGTCGTGAGCAATCACAGCGTGCCCCAGAATCTATAGAGCACACAACTGTGCACACCCCGGCCGTGCAACTCGGCCTGACCGCGACGCCGAAACGCCGCGACAATGTCGACACCTATGCCTATTTCGGCGAGCCGGTGTTCATCTATTCGCTCAAGGACGGTATCAACGACGGCTTTCTCACGCCGTTCCGCGTGAAACAAATTTCCACGACCCTGGACGACTACGTCTACACCCCGGACGACACCCTGATCGAGGGCGAGATCGAGACCGGCCGCCGCTACACCGAGGCCAACTTCAACAAGATCATCGAGATCAAGGAACGCGAGGCACACCGGGTCAAAATCTTCATGGAGCAGATCGACCAGCGCGATAAGACGCTGGTGTTCTGCGCCACACAGCTGCACGCCCTGGCCGTGCGCGACCTGATCAATCAGGTGAAGACCAGCAAGGACCCGAACTACTGCCACCGCGTGACCGCCGAAGATGGCGAACTCGGCAATCAGCTCCTGCGCGAATTCCAGGACAACGAGAAGACGATCCCGACAATCCTCACGACCTCACAGAAGCTGTCCACCGGCGTCGATGCCCGTAACGTGCGCAACATCGTCCTGATGCGCCCGGTCAATTCGATGATCGAGTTCAAGCAGATCATCGGCCGTGGCACGCGGCTTTACGATGGCAAGGACTACTTCACCATTTACGATTTCGTAAAGGCGCATCATCATTTCGCCGATCCCGAGTGGGATGGCGAGCCGATCGACCCGGAGCCCGCGGAGCCGGCACGCCCGGGAGAGGTTGGGGAACCGCCGGCCGACCTGCCGATCCCGCCGCCGCATCCACGCCCTGGGCGCGTCAAGGTGCAACTCGCGGACGGCAAAGCGCGCACCATCCAGCACATGATGAGCACAACGTTCTGGCACGCGGACGGCACGCCGATGTCGGCCCAACAGTTCATGGAGATGCTGTTCGGCAAGTTGCCATCGTTCTTCAAGGACGAAGCCGAACTTCGCGCGATCTGGAGCGCTCCCGACACGCGCAGGCAGCTATTGATCGGCCTCGCCGAGAATGGGTTCGGCCGCGACCAACTCGCCGAGATGCAAAAGATCATCGAAGCCGAGAGAAGCGATTTGTTCGACGTGTTGGCTTACGTCGCCTTTGCCACGGCGCCGCTGACCCGGGAGGAACGCGCCGGCCACGCCAGGATCGAGATCAGCACGCAATTCAACGACCGGCAGCAGGCGTTCCTCAATTTCGTCCTGTCGCATTACGTTGGCGTTGGTGTCGATGAACTCGATACGGAAAAGCTCAATCCGCTGCTGCGCCTGAGATACCATGATTCGCTCGCGGACGCTGTCGCGGATCTCGGCGATCCAACGGCAATCCGCGCGGCATTCGCAGGGTTCCAGAAGTTTCTTTACGAGGACGGTGCGCGATGGGCCTGATGGCGTGGCGGTTCGTGGCCCAGTAATGTTGCTTTATGAAATCGTCGATGCGGTCGCTCACCCCGATCACACGGTCACGATAACCTGGTCCGACGGTGCGCGAGGCGTGGTGGATTTCCTGCCGATCATCGATCGGGGCGGCTGGTTCACGCCGCTGCGGGACCCTGAATATTTCGTCGCCACGATGGTTCTGTTGCCCGGCGGTGCCGGTCTCACCTGGCCGGAGGAGATCGACTATTCGGCCGATGGTTTGCGTCAGGAGGCGTTTCCACATGGTACGCCATGATCGTTACAGGCCGGCCGCCACCGTGAAAGTTGTCACACATCAGACCGCGATCAGGCCGATCAGATCATCCTCCAGCACCGCACAGGTCAGCTTGCCGCCCATGCCGGCCCCGGTATCGAGACCGATCCGATTGTCGGTGCGGGTCACCGTAGGGTTGGACGAATGGCCGTGCACAACGATCACCCCGAGCGGCTGCTCGGTCCACAGGAATGGCTGGCGGATGCTGACCAGATCATCCAGCGTTTGCGCGGCCAACTTTACGCCAGGCCGGATGCCGGCGTGCACGAACAAATAATCGCCCTCGCGGTGCATCCGCTTCAGGCTACGTAGAAACGCCACGTGAGCGGGGGGCAACGCTGCCTCCCATTGCTCGCGCGGCAGGTCTGGATCAAGCGCCCAACTGGCCAGCGCCGCCTTGCCGCCCGCCCACAGCCAGTCGGTGGCCGCGGCCCGATCGCCGGCCAGCGCGTCGAGCAACATCCGTTCATGATCGCCGAGCAGGTTGATCGTGGGGATCGGCGGGGCGTGCGCAATCAGCTGCTCGATCACGCCGGCGCTGTCCGGTCCGTTGTCGATATAATCGCCGAGATGTACCAGAAGTGGTGCCGGGACCGGACGGGCCGCGAGGTCGCGCACGATCTCCTGATGCAATTGTTCCAGTTGTGACCGGCAGCCGTGAATGTCGCCAATCACGTAAACCCGGCGGCCACGCGGCAACCAGCCTGGTGCGCGGACAAATTGCAGCGCCTCAGCCGAGGCTGCGGCGCCGCGCGGTCCACTCCAGGTCAGGATCGCCGCCGCATCCAACGCCGCCCGCACGCCGCGCCTGGCAGGGCGCCTCACGGGCGCACCGGGGTGGGGAAGCGCGAGGGCTTCGCCCTGCGAACCCACCAGGAGGCTCTGCCTCCTGGACCTCCGGCAAAGGGCGGGGCCCTTTGCAATCTATCCATTGGTTGGTGCTGGGAGAGGGCCAACCGTGGCGTTTCAGGGTCCGTGTAGGCCCTCTCCCAGCACCAACCAAAATGAATGGTTCCAAGGGCCACTGCCCTTGGCGAGGCTCCAAGGGGCAGCGCCCCTTGGTCGGGGGCCGGGGTGAAACCCCGTCGCTTCCCACCCAGTGCGCCCCTGTTGCGCTTTTCGCCGGGCGTGGCAGGCTGCGCCAGCCATAGATATCGGAGGAAACCCTTGGCCAAAATCACATTCCCCGTCGAAGCCAGCCACATCATGATGTTTGCCAACGCCATTGGCGACACCAACCCGGTGTATCACGACGCCGAGGCCGCGAAGCAATCTGTCGGCGGCATTATCCCGCCGCCCACTTTCGTGCAGGCTGTGGCGCAATTCGACCCGGACTACTTCCTGCGCCCGAAGCCGGGCCAGAAGTGGTTCGGCTCCGGCAAGACGCCGTCGGGCGTCGAGGGCAGACCAACCTCCTCCGGCGGACTGCACGCCGAGCAGTCGTATGAATACCATTTGCCGTTGCATGCCGGTGACGTGCTAACCGCCGAGACCAAGCCCGGCAAGACCTGGGAGCGCGAAAGCAAGCGCGCGGGCAAGCTGACGTTCCGCGAACGGGTCACCGAATACCGCAATCAAAAAGGCGAACTTGTGGTCACCGCGCGCGGTGTCGGTGTGACGACGGAACGTCCCGTGGATCAGGGTTGAGGAGCGACGAACATGACACTCAAAGCCTCGGTGTTGAAGGTTGGCGATACGCACACGGAACGTGTGGTCGAGAACCTGTCGCGCACCCAGATCGTGCAGTACGCGGGCGCCTCGGGCGACTACAATCCGTTGCACTCGGATGAGGTGTATACGACGCAGGTTGCCGGCTATCCGAGCGTATTCGCGCACGGCATGCTGACGATGGGCCTGACCTCGAAGATGTTGACCAATTACGTCGGGCCGGGCCGGCTGAAGAAATTCGGTGTGCGCTTCACCAATCAGGTGTGGCCGGGCGACACGCTGGATGCCACGGCGACGGTGGAAGCGATCCGCGATGAAGACGGCGGCAAGGTTGTCGATCTGAAACTGTCGACGACCAATCAGGATGGCAAGGAAGTTGTCACCGGGAGTGCGACGGCGCGGATTGATGCGTGACGGTCGGGTCGCGGTATCGCAACGGCGATACCCTGGTCCGACAGCGGCTCGGTGCCGCGCAAGTGTCCATGATAGCGCGTCGGAATAGCTCGAAACAGGGCTGTTACGCGTACTTGCCTTTTCGTCCCTGTGGTCTCTACTGCCACCTATGCGCACCATCCCAGACCCGCGGAATCCCGCTGTCGTAAAATGGCTGGACGGCATACAGCCTGCATGGACCATGCTGGACTGGGATGGTTTCCTGGCCTTGCAGCTTCCGCCGTCGCCCGGCCGTGGAGCGATCCGGCTCGCCGCCGATTTGACGCAAGCCGAGATCCAGCAATCGGCGGTGGCACGGAACGCCGTCATTCTGTTACGTGCCGCCGCCGCAGGCGCAGGATTGAAGCTGACGGCAACGAAGAATCTTTCGCGCGCGGTGGTGTTGGAGATGATTGACCGTACCGTCTGGCCTGGATTCGACAACGATTTTCACTTTGGATACCACAAAGTCATCAACGAGCCGGAGTTTTACCCGCTGTTCTTTCTGCGCAACCTGCTTGAGGAAGCGAAAATGTTGCGCCGCTATAAGGGCCATCTCAGAACCACGCGGATGGGATCCAAGGCGATGGAGCAACCTGGCGTTCAGGCGTTGCTCGCGCTGCTGTTCTTCACGTCATGCTGGCGGCTCGATCTCGGGTATTTCAGCCATTGCCTGCATGACGACTGGCCGCAATGCCATATCGGCAGCATCCTCTGGTCGTTATCGATCGCCGCGCACGAGTGGCAAACCGGCGAGCGTCTCACCCGATTATGTGCGCCTCCGATCGCCGATTTGTTTGAAAGGCCCTGGGACACGGGGGCACACGCGATGGAGGGACAGATCCTGCGGCCACTCAGGTGGTTCGGGCTGTTGGAGGCCCGCGATGCAGAAAAGCAGCCTGATGAGTACGTCGCGCGTCGCCTCTGGCGCAAGACCGCATTATTTGACCGCTTCCTGTCGTTCGACATTCAACTGCCAGCACGAAACGCACCGCCTCATTGATGCGAGTGACTCGCGATGCCAGTGTCGGGTCGCAAGCTCCCCAGAAGGAACCTCCGCCATGGGCGCGTCAGGTACCGTTGCGATCATCGTCATTATTCTGCTGATCCTGTCCGTACGCATGGCGCAGGAATATCAGCGCGCGGTGATCTTCCGACTCGGCCGCCTCAAGGGCCACCGCGGGCCCGGCCTCTATCTGCTGATCCCGCTGATCGAGCGCCGGGTCACCGTCGATCTGCGCACCATCACCCAGCAGCTCGACACCCAGGAGACGCTCAGCAGCGACGGCGTGGCGGTGAAGGTGAACGCGGTGCTGTGGTATCGCGCGGCCGACCCCGAACGCACCGTCGTGTCGGTCGCGAACTGGCGGAACGCCGTGCAGCAGGCCGCTGAGACCGGAATGCGCGACACCATCGGCCAGAGCGAACTCGATGGGCTGCTGCGTGACCGCCTGTCGGTCAACGCAAGGCTGCTGGAGGTGCTGCGTGGCACGGTGCAACGCTGGGGCGTGGAAATCGAGGCGGTTGAGCTGAAAGACCTCGACATCCCCGAACAGATGCAACGCGCCATCGCGCGCGAGGCCGAGGCGATCCGGGAAAAGCGCGCTCGGATCATCAAGGCGGAAGGCGAGATGGAAGCGGCGCAGAAGCTGACCGAGGCGGCGACGATCATTGGCGAACATCCCGCAGCCCTGGAGATCCGCCGGTTGCAGACAATCTCCGAGGTCGGGGCGGAGCACAACAGCACGACAGTGCTGATGATCCCGACCGAATTCCTGGCCGCGGCGTCGGCCTATGCGCGGTCGCAGTCTGGACCGAAATCGCCGCTGTGAGGTTGCGATCTGGCCGCGAGACCCATATTGATGACTCCTTCCTTCATGGCCGCAGCGGCCCACTACAGGAACTGATTGTGAACGAACTCATCCAGACCACCCGGCTGCCGTCGGGACTGACCATCGTCACCGAGCGGATGGACCGGGTCGAAACCGTGTCCTTCGGCGCCTACGTCGCCACCGGTTCCCGCAATGAGACCGAGGCGGAGAACGGAGTCTCGCATTTCCTGGAGCATATGGCGTTCAAGGGCACCGAGACCCGCTCGGCCGCCGCTATCGCCGAGGAGATCGAGGCGGTCGGCGGTCACATCAACGCCTATACCGCGCGCGAGCAGACTGCCTATTACGTCAAGGTATTGAAAGAGGATACCGCGCTGGCCGCCGACATCATCGGCGACATCCTGACCCACTCGACCTTCGAGCCGGAGGAGATGGAGCGCGAACGCGGCGTCATCCTGCAGGAAATCGGCCAGGCCAACGATACGCCGGACGACATCATCTTCGACCATTTCCAGGAGGTCGCTTACCCGTTGCAATCGCTCGGCCGCCCGATTCTGGGGACGGAAGAGGGCATAAGGGAAATGCCGCGCACGGTGCTGACCGCTTATATGAGGCGGCATTACGCGCCGCCGAATGTCGTGGTGGCGGCGGCCGGGAAGCTGGAGCACGCGCAGATCCTTGATCTCGTCGGCCGGCATTTTTCCGATTTGCCGGCGCAGATCCCGCCCGGGATGGAGAGCGGCGTGTACGAGGGCGGCGAGTTCCGCGAGGATCGCGATCTCGATCAGGTGCATATCGTGCTGGGGTTTCCGTCGGTCGGGTATTCCGATCCGGATTACTATCCGACGTTGTTGCTCTCGACCGTGCTTGGCGGCGGCATGTCGTCGCGGCTGTTCCAGGAAATACGGGAGAAGCGGGGGCTGGTGTATTCGATCTACTCATTCGCCCAGCCGTATATGGATGGCGGGTTGTTCGGGATTTATGCCGGGACCGGGGAAAGCGAGGCCGAGGAACTGATGCCGGTCACGCTCGAAGAACTGCGGAAGGTGCAAACCTCGGTCACCGAGGCCGAGTTGAGTCGCGCCAAGGCGCAGGTGAAGGCGAGCGTGCTGATGTCACTGGAAAGCACCGGCAGCCGGTGCGAGCAGTTGGCGCGGCAGATCCAGGTGTTCGGCCGAGTGCTGTCGACCGAGGAAACGGTCCGGAAAATCATGGCGGTGACGCCGGAGGACGTGCAGCGCACCGCGGTGCGGCATTTCCGTGGCAAGCCGACGCTGGCGGCGATGGGGCCGGCCAACCGGGTGCCGGGCCTGGGGACGATTGCGGAGAAATTGGCCGCGTAACGGCGGCAGCAGGCCTCTTTGGTTGCGCGGCGGCACACCGCTCGTCGCCGCGTACGGGTTCGAATACGAGGTGCGGTATCGGGTCACGCTGTGTCGTTGCGGAGCGTCAAGGAACAAGCCGTTCTGCGACGGTGCCCACCCTGAGATTAAGTTCAAGGGGTTGTAGGGCGGCAATGAACGCCGCCAGTCGCGATGTCATTGGCAATCTGGAATCGTGATTCCAGCCACGTCCCCATTGGGGGAACTTAGGGCGATTCCGGCGGTTACATCCTTTTACGAGCACGGCGCATAAAAGAAACCATCCTATGGTCTGGCGGTTTCCCACGGGCGCGCTGCAAGATTGCATCGAGAGGAAGCCGCAGGAATGTCCGCTACCAAGGCCGTTCTCTACGTCGAAGACGCGCCGACTATCCGCGAACTTTCAGCCCTGGCGCTCGAAGACGCCGGGTTTGAGGTGGTCGTCGCCGGGAACGGCACCGCCGCCCTCAACGCGTTGGATGACCACGCCCACACGTTTTGCGCCGTCGTCACCGATGTGAACCCAGGCCCAGGATCCGACGGCTGGGAGGTCGCGAAACGCGCCCGCCAATCGAACCGGGCACTTACCATTGTCTACGTAACCGGAGCCGTCGCCCATGAATGGTTGACCCGGAGCGTTCCGAACAGCCGTATGCTGAGCAAGCCCTTCACTCCAGCCCGGATCGTCGAGGCGGTGTCCGAATATGTTTGCGCCGCAGGCAACAAATAGACCGTCCCGGGCCGGGGCGCTCTTCCCATAAAGGAGACCAATATGTCTGCCTCCGGCGCGAAATCGCCGTATCGCAATGAAATCCTCGCTGCCCTGCCCACGTCCGAACGGGAGCACCTTCTGCCGCTGTTGACCCGGGTCGAGTGGCAAAACGGCCAGTTGCTACTGGAACGGCATGAACCCATCAACTTTATGTACTTTGCCGAGCGAGGTTTCGCATCCGTGGTCGCGGAAGCTGACCGCGCGGTCGAGGTTGGGCTCGCCGGTCCGGAAACCATGATAGGATTTGCGGCGCTGTTCGACCCTGACGCGATCTCCTTCAACCGCGTCTTCGTCCAGACGCCGGGTGGCGCCTTTCGTATTCGTGCCTCGGACATGCGGGAAAACATTGACGCGATGCCGGCGCTGCTCCTGCTGCTTTTCCGCACTTTCCAGGCGCAAATTGCTCAGAGCTCGCAGACTGCGGCCTGCAATGTTCAACATCGTCTGTCCGAGCGCCTCGCACGCTGGCTGCTGATGGCCCACGACCGAACAGAGGGGAACGAACTGTTTCTGACCCAGACGTTCCTCTCTGTCATGCTCGCGGTGAGGCGATCCGGGGTTACAAAAGCGGCTGCCGCGCTGCAACAAGCTGGCCTGATAGAAAATCACCGTGGCCGAATTCTCATAACGGACCGATCGGGCCTGGAGCGGGCGGCTTGCGATTGTTACAATAACGTGAGGGAGTTTATTGCATTAATGTCCGACCGCGTACGCTGACGTACCTTTGTATGCGTAACATGGGCGGATACTTCGTGCGGGCGGGTCGGCAACGGAGACAATCGACTTGATGTTGCCCCGCGTTAACCTATTATACGCGTGCGGTTCCGACTTTTATTCATTCGCCACTGAAAGTAGCGCATCGTGAGTGACCCTGCCGGCGCGGACCAGCCGGACAAGAAACGGCTTGCGCTCGCCGGTCTCTTTGCATCGGCCGACAGCGTGCCGTCACAGGACAGTGATCAATTCCGGCAGGTGCTGGATGCCCTCCCGGCAGCGGTTTACATCACCGATGCCGACGGCGCGATCACCTACTATAACGAAGCAGCGGTCCGGCTCTGGGGCTGGCGTCCGCAGCTCGGGCAAGACCAATGGTGCGGTTCCTGGAAGCTCTATTGGCCCGATGGCAGGGCGCTGCCGCACGATGAGTGCCCCATGGCCGTGACGTTGCGGGAGGGGCGGGCGGTCCGAGGCGTCGAGGCCGTCGCGGAACGTCCCGACGGAGTCCAGGTGCCATTCATACCGTATCCAACGCTCCTTCATGACGCATCCGGCGCGGTAATCGGGGCGGTGAACATGTTGGTGGACATCACCGATCGAAAGCGCGCCGAGGAGTATTCGCAGCAACTCGCATCGATCGTTGAGTCTTCAGATGACGCCATCATAAGTAAAGATCTCGACGGCATCATCACCAGCTGGAACCGGGGCGCAGCGCGGCTGTTCGGCTATTCGGCGGACGAAGTGATTGGCAGGCCAGTCACCATTTTAATTCCGCCCAGTCATGAAAATGAGGAACCGGAAATACTCAATCGTATCCGACGCGGTGAAAAGATTGGACATTATGAGACGGTCCGCCGCCACAAGGACGGCACCCTGATCGATATCTCGCTGACTGTCTCGCCTCTCAGGAATTCAGAAAACAAAATCATTGGAGCCTCGAAGATCGCGCGAAACATTACCGACCGTCGACACGCGGAGCAAATGGGGCAACGGCTGGCGGCGATCGTCGAGTCCTCCGACGATGCAATCGTGGCAAAGGATCTGAATGGTATCATTACGAGCTGGAACCAAGGCGCCGAGCGGCTGTTCGGCTACACGGCCGACGAGGTGATCGGCAAGCCGGTGTTGATCCTTATACCGGCCGAACTGCAGGATGAAGAGCCGCAAATCCTGGCCCGCATTCGCCTCGGCGAGCGCATTGATCATTACGAAACCGTTCGCCGCCGCAAGGACGGCTCGCTTGTCGATATTTCCTTGACGGTATCGCCGGTCCGAGATCTCAGCGGCGCGATTATCGGTGCGTCGAAAGTCGCCCGCGATATAACCGGGCGCCGACGGGCGCTCGAGCAGCAGAATCTGCTGCTACGAGAGATGAATCACCGCGTCAAGAATCTGTTCAGTCTCGCCGGAAGCATTGTGACGTTAAGCGCTCGTTCCGCGAGCACGCCGCGAGAACTGGCAGCCTCGGTCGGCGACCGTCTGGCGGCGTTGGCGCGGGCACACGAGCTGACGCTTAAGAATCCCGGCGATACCGTCAACAAGTCTGAACACACTGCAACGTTGCACACTTTAGTCAAGGTTATCGTCTCCCCTTACGAGAGCCAGACACGCGGGCATGAAAGCCGCGTTGTGATAAGCGGGCCAGATATTTCGCTTGCTGTGGGCTCCGTATCGGCCCTCGCACTTCTCGTCCACGAATTCACCACCAATGCCGCAAAATATGGCGCGCTTTCAACACCCGATGGCAGTATCGAAATCCGTTGTCTCGAAGACGATGATCAGTTCGTGTTGATATGGAAAGAGCATTGTAGCCAGCCCATCAGCGGTCCAATAGGTGATGAGGGATTTGGCACTCAACTGACACGCGCCACGGCCAAGGGACAACTGGGCGGCACGATCACATGCGATTGGGCTGCTGACGGATTGACGATCCGGCTATCGATGGCACGTGCTCGGCTGTGAAGCTGCAAGACCCGACCCGATAGAGCGGCCGTTCCACCACGATAACCGCCGCTTACCAGGAGCTGAGCAGTCCCGTCCGATTTAGCGCCACAGCCCCGCGCCCGGGCTTGCCGCAGCTGCCTGGCTCGTGGCGCGGCTTCGTGCCTCGCATAGTGTGCGAACGCCACGACGCGCTCATACGGCGCCAATGGACGCCCGGTCGGCGTCGGCAGAACTGACTGGACGTGCCCGCGACCGGCACGAAGTTGCGTTGGCTGCGAAGTTGCCACCTGCCTTTGGTGCGAACCGCCCAACGGCTTGCTTGCGCCCCGCGACATGGCCGCGACAGTTTGGACCCTGTTGGACCGTTGGAAGAGCGTCAGCCGGCAACAGCTTTGCAACCCGCCCCGTGCCCATTCCTGGTTCGACCGCATCTCGGCACACCACCGTATTCTGGCCTCCCCCCGCCCACCTGTGCTCTACCAACCCCGCACAGCCGCAAAGGATTCTCCCCGTGCGCATAACGATGATCGGTGGCGGCTATGTCGGCCTCGTCTCCGGGGCCTGCTTCGCTGAATTCGGCACCGCCGTCATCGTCGTCGAGGCCGACGCCGGTCGTCGACTTGTTCGGGGGATCGTCCGGGCCATCTGACCCAGCGTCAAAGCTGGGTCCGGGATCGACGTTGTCCACTCGGCATAGGAGGTGAGCGATGGCATCGACGAAAAGCAAAGTTAGTGTCACCGTTTCCGAAAACGGCCCCTATATCGTCACCGGCGGCATTCCGCTCGCCAAACAGACGATCGCCGCGGATGCCGAGGGCGGTTCCGATGCGTGGCTTGAGGGCGAGCCCGTGCGGCATCGCGACACCTATCAGCTCTGCCGATGCGGGGCGTCGGAGACCAAACCGTTCTGTGACGGCTCACATCAGCGGATCGGGTTCGACGGGGCGGAGACCGCATGTCGAGACGCGTATCGCGTTCAGGCGACGGTGTTGGACGGGCCGGTGCTGCAATTGGCCGACGCGGAAAGCCTCTGCGCGTTTGGCAGGTTCTGCGACCCGAACGGCCAGGTCTGGAACCAGGTGGAGCGGACGGACGATCCTGCGGTCCGCGCAATGTTCATCCGGCAGGTGAACAATTGTCCCGCCGGACGGCTGGTGGCGTTGGATAAAGCCTCGGGACGGCCGATTGAACACGCATTGCCGGTGTCGATCGGCCTCGTTGAGGACCCGGAACAGCAATGCGGCGGGCCGCTCTGGTTGCGCGGCGGGATCCCGGTGGTTGCCGCGGACGGGTTCGAGTACGAGGTGCGGAACCGGGTCACACTGTGTCGCTGCGGGGAGTCAAAGAACAAGCCGTTCTGCGACGGCGCCCACGCCGCGATTAAGTTCCAGGGGTCGTAGGGCCAAAATCCGCGCCGCCAGTCAGACGCGATGAATGAACCCGCAGCAATCGAGCCCATAATTGCTATAAGACAGCTTCTGCGACAGACCAGCCGGGATGGCGAGAGCGAGGCACTCTGCCGCGTCTATAGATCGATCAGGATGTTGATGATCTTGCCGTCCGGACCCGGCGACCGTCGTAGCCTGTCGAGTATTTCGAGGTAGCGGCATATCAGTTTCACCTCTCCGAGCTCGACGCCCGCCTGACGCGCGAGCTCGTCGTCATCCAATCCCGGCGAGCGTCGCAGGGTTTCCATCACACGCTCGGTATTCGTCGGCATCAGGAAACCTCCCGAGCGACGCACCGGTGGTGAAAACCAAACGGAGGAGTCCGGTGGCGGGAGCAAAATGAGCCCAGGAACTGCACGACCGTTTGAAGCGGCGCACAGGCATCGGACTGACCTGCCGCAATGGCCGCGCGCAGCAGGAAGGAGATCGTGGCACCCTCCGGAGGCGGAACGACAGCCGTGCCGTTATGCTTCTTGATTGCCCGCAATCCGGTTGCCCCCCACCACCGCCCCCACCATCCGGAATGTTGCCGTTGACCTGCTCCCACAGGGTTCGGCGGCGGAGACAAACCAGGGGTCAGCGTCCCACCAGTCCTGATTGTGACCTGATTGAGGGGGGGCTGTCGGTAATGTACATTACCGTCTGGACAGCCCCTCGCATTTTACCCGTACGTTTTGGGAAGGTGAAAAGTAATGCGTGACCGGACCAACTGATAACATTCACAAGATGCCCGCACGAGGCCCTGCCGATCAAGTATCGTGACCTGGCGCAGGCCGCGCGCAATCAAACCGGCACGTTCCAACTCCCGGGCAGCATTCGTGATGCTTGGCCTCTGGACTCCCAGCATTTCGGCAAGCAGACTCTGAGTGATCTGCAGCGTGTCATTGTCGCCGCGGTCACGCATCATGAGCAGCCAACGCGCCAGCCGTTGCTTTAGGCTGTGCGCACCATTGCAGGCCACTGACACCATCACCTGCTCAAGAAAGGCCTGGACGTAAGCGAACATGAGACTTCGGAACGCTGGCATCGACGCCATGGCCCGTGTGAACGTCGCGCGCGACATCTTTGCCGCGTCCCCCGGGATCTGGCTGAGAAGCCGGACGGAGGAAACCTTGGCACCGAAGACGGCTTGCACAGCCGAGCAACCCTCCCTGCCGATCGTTGCCATCTCAATGATACTACCGTCGGCATAAACAGCCACCACGGAGACGACACCAATGTCAGGGAAGAATACGTGGTCGAGCGGACTATCGGCGTCCATCAGGACCTGCTCGCGCCCGCAGCGAATGTGTTCAAGCTTTGGCATAAGCCGGTCGAGATCGGACGATGGCAGGGCAAGTAAAAGCCGATTGCGAGGCCAACCTGGTGGCGCACTCATATGCGGTAAATCGTGCTCGTCACGGGACAGGCAACTCCTATTAAATTAAATAGAAGTACCAATATGCCAGGCGTCAAGGCCGGTCTTACCTTGGTGATGCTACGACATGGCATGTTCGACATAGTAAAGACACCTTGTTGCCTGGCTTCATTCCGATCGAGAATCTCATGCCAACTGACGGAAAGGCTGTCATATGCCTCTCTCGACCGTCATGGCCGATCGGTATCAGACCCAATTTCACTCAATTCCGAGCGATCCCCACGCGTTACGAAAAGGCGGCCAGCAACTTCCTCGTCACAATCTGCCTGGCCGTTAGCCGACAGCAATTCCCGAGAGGCAGGTTCGGAAACTGCCTAAGCGGAGTGCGACCAGGTGGTTGGCGTCTCGGCAGCAGGGTCGAGGTTCGCTAACCGCGGTGTGTCGGTCACTTGCTTCGATACCTCGCCGAGGAGGTGCCAGATCAATGTTGGCTGCATCGGCACATCCGGGTCGTTCAGCAGCCGGTCCAGCTCGTCGAGCTTCTGCCCATAATTGTCGTCCGTCATGCCCTGCATCTCCGTGTCGTTGCCTGCGTGCGTTGACCGATCAGCAGCACGACAAAGTATCAAGCCAACCAAACCCTGAATGCCATCAGCGGCACAATGGTCCGCGTCGCCCGACGCCGATTATCAAGCGGTCCTCCCGTGTCAGATCATAGGATAGACGAAGGCAGCCAGACATTTGAGACTCGGAAACTACTCAGACCGACGCCCGTCACGGCACGCCGAGAGCCCATATAAGGGAGAGTTGTCAGAGTAATAAAAAGCAGGGCGATGAAAACAGCGGGCTGCCCGTCCAGTAAGTCAGCCTGATAGCTTGCCAGCCTGGGCGTGTCCTGGCGGGCCGGTTGCTACGGCAAGGGCGCGACGGGCCGAATACCTTGGACCGTGCCAACACCACCCCTCGAAACCACCCCGCAACCGGGCCCGCCCCTCAACGCCGCCCACTCTGGTGCTCCCCACCAAATCCTGGAATCCCCCCGCCCACCTGTGCTCTACCTCCGCCGCACAGCCGCAAAGGATTCTCCCCGTGCGCATAACGATGATCGGTGGCGGCTATGTCGGCCTCGTCTCCGGCGCCTGCTTCGCTGAATTCGGCACCGACGTCATCGTCGTCGAGGCCGACGCCACCAAACTCGCCGCCCTCCGCCAGGGCCGCATGCCGATCTACGAACCCGGCCTGGAAAAACTGGTGACCGAAAACGTCGCCGCCGGCCGCCTCGCCTTCACCGGCGACCTCCCCACCGCCGTGCAGCACGCCGAGGCCGTGTTCATCGCCGTCGGCACCCCCACCCGCCGCGGCGACGGCCATGCCGATCTGACCTACGTCTACGCCGCGGTCGAGCAGGTAGCCCAGGCCCTCACCGCCCCCACCGTCATCGTCACCAAATCCACCGTCCCGGTCGGCACCGGCCGCCGCATCAAGGAAATCGTTGCCGCGGTCCGCCCCGACCTGGAGATCGACGTCGCCTCCAATCCCGAGTTCCTGCGCGAAGGCAGCGCCATCGTCGACTTCATGCGCCCGGACCGTGTCGTCATCGGCTCCGAGACCGACCGCGCCCGCGAGGTGCTGAGCCAACTCTACCGCCCGCTCAACCTGATCGAGACCCCGATTGTCCATACCGGCATCGAAACCGCCGAGCTGACGAAGTATGCCGGCAACGCCTTCCTCGCCATGAAGGTCACCTTCATCAACGAGATGGCCGACCTGTGCGAAAAGGTCGGTGCCGACGTGCACGATGTCGCGCGCGGCATTGGCCTCGATGGCCGCATCGGCCGCAAGTTCCTGCATCCTGGCCCAGGCTATGGTGGATCGTGCTTCCCCAAGGACACGCTGGCGCTGGTGCGCACCGCACAGGATCATGGTGCACCGTCGCGCCTCGTCGAAACCACCGTGCTGGTCAACGACGCCCGCAAATCCAGCATGGCGATGCGCGTAATCAACGCCTGCGGCGGCTCGGTACGCGGCAAGACGATCGCCGTGCTTGGCCTGACCTTCAAGCCGGAGACTGACGATATGCGGGATTCCCCCGCTCTGCCGATCGTCTCGCGGCTGTCTGGCGATGGGGCGCAGATCCGGGCCTTCGACCCCGAGGGCATGGACCAGGCGCGCCCAATGCTTCCCGAGTCCGTCATCTGGTGCCGCGACGCGCTGGATGCCGCAGCAGGCGCCGACGCCGTCGTGTTGATTACCGAATGGAACGAGTTTCGCGCGCTGTCTCCCGTCCGGCTGCGCGACACCATGCGCGGCCGCGTGCTGGTCGACCTGCGCAATGCCTGGGATCCGATCGCGATGCGCCAGGCGGGATTCGAATACCAAGGCATTGGGCGGCCGGGCTGACACCCACTGGGCAACCCATTTTCAACAACATAGCACAATTTTGATTCATGGATGTGCCGGGCGGCCCGTTTGGCAACAGGTCGAAAAGTCGACCCCTCCGCCAATTGCATTCATGGCCTGGCTCGTCCGAGCCATCCGGCGCAGCACGGTGCCGGATCGGATAGCCCGGACAAAAGGCCTGCCCCTGCGACGGCGGGGGCCTGGCTCTGCGAATCCGGAAGCCGGACCCTGGCGGGTGAGAGAAGCGCGCATACGCCGTTCCGCCGGTTGGTATGAAGCCCTTGTGGCCAGGGCGCAGCGCAACGAAAAATGCGCGCCTTTCATATTTAATTAATCGGCCGAGGATTGAGCTCCCAGCCGATCCGTCAAATTGTGGGTCCCTACGACCAACTATCGGATTGGCCGAACCTGATATCGCCGCGCCGCTTTGATTGACATGGCCTGCCTGAGTAAATACAAACGTATGACTGAGTCAGTCGCCAACTCGGTTTAACCCAGGCCGCCTCCTCGTTTTGTTCTTGCCGATGGCGATCTGGTTTGTCATTGCGCCTTTTCACTGACTGTGTCGATTGCGCCACACCGGGGAAAATCCAAGGAATTCTGCGATTTTTTCGGGGCCGCCGGATATCTGCTTTCTTGTCAGGAACGAAGCGAAGCTGCAATCTTAATGTCGCCAGGGTTAGTGCTTCGCTTTGTTCGCGGCGCCTGCTGCTCATCGCCTGGACGAGCGGATCGCGAGCGCCATGGGGGTTTAAAACAACGATCGCTGGGTTGAGGGGATTGAATGACAAACTTTGCCTCGGCTGGATGTCCGTGACCGGTAACACAAATTACCGCTGCGCATTAAGGTTTCGTCAACCGTTTTGCGTTATGCGTCGGTCATGGACCTGACCGTCTGCATATGTACGCATGATCGGCCGCGCTATCTGCGCGATTGCCTCGACGGTCTGCGCAACCAGACCACAGCGGAAGATCGTTTCGCCGTCCTGATCGTCGACAGCGCCTCGTCGGAGCCCGCCCGCTCGGAACTGCGTGAGCTGCTCAGGCAATATCCAACGGCGCATCTGATCCGGATCGATGAGCCTGGGGTCAGTGCTGCCCGCAACGCCGGCGCCCGCGCCGCAACCACGGACTACATCGCTTATATCGACGATGACGCCATACCCTCGGAAACCTGGGTCGAGGCGATCCTCGACGCGATCAACGAGCGCGGGCGTGACCGCCCGGCATTGCTCGGCGGTCGCATCCTGCCGAAATGGGAAGCGCTGTTGCCCGCGTGGTGGCCGCCTGGCCTGCGCGGCCTGCTGTCGATCATCGAACACGAGGGCACCGGCGAATACCGCAGCAATGAGTTGCCGCCTGCGCTGGAGCCTTATGGCTGCAACATGATCGTGCACGTGCGTTCGCTACTGGATGCCGGTGGCTTCGGCAGTGCGATCGGTCGCATCGCCGGGGTTCTGTTGTCGGATGAGGATATCCAACTGGCCTGGCGCCTGCAGGATGAAGGGTATTCGGTGCGCTACGATTCAAACATCGTGGTGTTCCACCAGATCCAGGCCAAACGGCTCAATCCGGACTGGCTGTTGACGCGCCTCTACTGGCAAGGAGCGTCCACTGTGCTCAGCCGGCGGATGTTGCACGACGGCAGTGCAGTCTGGCGCGAATTGCCACGTCGGCTGCTGGTTGCCGTCCTGTTCGCACCGGCCGCTCTGTTACCGCGAACATCTACGGACTGGCTCGCGATGCGTTGGCGCCGGGCCTACTCGGCGGGGTTCGTCCGCGCGGCACTTGGCTGGCGCGCCACCGAAGCGGCCCGCCGCATGGCCAGAAAACCGGCCCCGGCACCGGCAATCCGATTTGCACGCCTGCCGCCGCCGGTGCCGCCGCCCGCGGCGATCCGAATGCCGGAGCGTTTGCCCATTCGCGGGCGCATTCGCGAGCCGGTCTATGCCTCAATGCGCGCTTCCGTCCGGCTGTCGCCACCGACACCTGCTCGCAAATTTGCCCGAACTCTTGCCGCCGTGACTATTCGCGAGCCAGCCCGCACACCCGCCGCCGTGACCTTTCGCGAGCCGGTCCCGGTCCCCCCACCGCAACCCGTTCGCGAGCCGATCGCGGCGCCCCCGCCACAACCCGTTCGCGAGCCCGATCGAATGCCAGTTCTGGAGCCCTCCACACCGGGCGTCGCGTGATCCTCTACCAATGGCGCGGTTCCCATCGAAATTTCGGTGACGAGCTGAACAGCTTGCTTTGGCCCAGACTACTGCCGGATTTCTTCGATCAAAATCAGGCGACCCGCTTCCTCGGGATCGGTTCCATTCTCGACGACCGTCACGAACCGAAGGCTGTGAAATTGGTCGCCGGCTCCGGCTATGGCGGATATCAGCCGCAAATTGTTCTCGACGAGACCTGGATCGTTCACTGGGTGCGCGGCAAGCGCACCGCGCGCCTGCTGGGATTGCCGCCGGCGCTTGGCATTGGCGATCCGGCCTCCCTGGTGCCGCTGGCCGGACTGACGCCCACGCGCGAGAACCGTGACATCGGCTTTATCCCACACTTTGAAAGCGTGATCCGTGGCGCCTGGCACGAAGTCGCGGCGCGAGCCGGGGCCACCCTGATCGATCCGCGCGACGATCCGCAGACGGTGATCACGGCTATTGGCAAGTGCCGTATGGTCATGAGTGAAGCATTACACGGCATCATCGTGGCCGATGCGCTGCGCGTACCGTGGATTGCGATCCGCCCGCTTGCCCCCGTTCACCGCCCGAAATGGTTCGACTGGGCGGAAACCCTCGACCTGATTATCGAATTCAGCGGCCTGCCTCCCTCCACCGCATTGGAACGAGCGCATCTGAGCCGTTTATCGCGGTTCCATCTGGGCCGGCGGGTTTTGCACCATCAGGCTGCGCGGTTGCGCGGGCTCGCCGGGCAGCAACACATCGACCGGGCGGCCCAGGCGTTGCGTGCCGTCGCACGGTGTGAGCCGCAGTTGTCTCGCAGCACGCTGTTAAAGGACGCGCAGGGTCGGATGATGGAGGCAATCGCCGCGCTCCGGCGGCAACCGATGCGCGGATGGCAGGACAATGACCACATGGGCGACCGGAGTGTGCCGTCGTCCTTGCATGGCAACAGCCGTTGCGCCTACCAGGATGTGCCCGGCCGGCTGACTGCCTGAACCCGCGGCGCCCGTTTCGCCGGGGAGCAGACCGAATCTGATGCCGCCCATGTCCGACCTGTCGCGCCTTATACCGCTCAGCGCTCACGTGGTCCTGGACGTTGGTTGCGGCGACGGAGTGCTTGGCCAGGCCTATCGGCGACTGAACCCCAACGCACGCCTGCTGGCGATCGACATCGATCCGGCCATGGTAGCGGTGGCGCGCGAACATTACGATGAATGCGTCGTCGCCGACGTTCAGTCCACGCCCCTGCCGTTCGCCACGCCGGACGGGATCGACTGCATTATATACAGTGCCATTCTGGAGCATCTGGCCGATCCGTTCGCCGTGCTCGCCCGCCACGCCGCTACACTGTCGCCCGACGGCATGATGCTGATCTGCGTGTCGAACGTGGAACATTGGAGCCTGACCGAACGTCTGTTGCGTGGCGCCTTCCGCTACGATGAAACCGGCCTGCTGGATCGCCGTCATATGCGCTGGTTCGGCATCGACACGTTCGGTCGCGGGCTAAGTGAAGCCGGCCTCATCCCGGTTGACGTGCAACCGCGGATCTTTGACGAGCGGTCCGGCCGCGCGTTCATCGAGGCAATGACCCCTGCGCTCCACAATCTCGGTATTGACCCGGCCGATTACGCGCGCACCGCGCTGCCCTTGCAATATATCTGGCGGGTCCGCCAGACCCCGATCCGTCGGCTGGTGGTGGCGGGCGACATGCTGCGCCCGGTCGGCGGCGTGTCGCACTTGCGGGTCATTCATCCGCTGGCAGCGATGGCCTCCGACCCGGAGGTTGCCACCCATTTCGCTCCAGCCTCGCAGCCCCCCGAACCGCAGGACCCGAGCGAGACCGACGCTGACGCACAGCGGATTTTCGTCTTGCATCGGCCCGCACTGTTCGGCACCGATGGCCAGGCCCTGATCAACAACATGATCGAAAAAGGCTGGCTCGTGGTCACCGAATTCGACGACCATCCGGACTTCATGCGCGGCCTCAATGCGCCGGACCTGGTGTCGTTCCGCGGCGTGCATGCAGTGCAAACCACCACGCTCGCACTGGCCGACGTGCTGCGTCAGAAGAACCCGGAACTGGCGCTGTTTCCCAACGCGGTCGCCATGCTGCCCGAGGTCCGCAACTTTACCGATCCGCGCGTCCTTACCGTGTTTTTTGGTGCCCTGAACCGCGAGCCGGATTGGCGTGATTTGATTGGCGCGATCAATGCGGTTGCCGCTCGGGCGGGGGACCGGTTGCGCTTCCGTGTGGTCCACGATGAGGGATTCTTCCAGGCGTTGGAAAGCCCGAACAAGAGCTTCACGCCGCTGTGCGATTACGACACTTATATGGATTTGCTGGGCACGTCGGAAGTTTCGCTGATGCCGCTGGACGATACTCCGTTCAACCGTGCCAAGTCCGACCTGAAGTTCATCGAGGCCGGCGCCTGCCGGGTCGCCGCGCTCGCCAGTTCGGTGGTCTACTGCAACAGCATCGTGCATGGCGAAACCGGACTGATCTTCAACGATCCCGATGAATTCCACCGCCTGTTCCTGCGCCTGACGATGGTGCCGGATCTGGCGCTGGAACTCGGCAACAATGCGCGGCGGATGGTGAGCCAGCATCGCATGCTCGCCGATCAGGTGCAGCCCAGAATCGCGTGGTACCGGGATTTGTGGCAGCGGCGGGCGGAGTTGACGGAGGCGTTGCGGGCGCGCATCGAGGGATTGCCATTGCCCGCCGGCTGATGCGGACGCGAGGGATTGCGTCATGCCGTTTTTCACCATTGCGATTTGTATCGCTGCCGCCCCGGTTACCGCGCTCGCCATCATGGCGCTCACCGGTGTCGCAGCACCGTGGCCGGCGATCGTGGCGATCGCGCTCACGATTGTTTCCACTGCAACCTTTATTCTGGTCTGGGCGCGCGATCTCGACCTGCTGACAGCGGCGGTGAAGCGGATCGAGGCCGACGACACCGGCCCCGATATGACGGTCTCGTTGGGGCCGACATTAATGGAACCGCTTGGTTTGGAGATTGCCCGACTGTCACGGCATCTCGCAGCACGGGCGGCGCAAATCGAACAGGGACGCCGCGCCGATACCCTGATCCTGGAGCGATTGCCGGACGCGCTGGTTGTGATGCGCCAGGACCGCACCGTCATCCGGCGCAACGCGGCAGCGGACGCGATCTTCGGCGCCGATCTGCCGGCCGTGCTGCGTCACCCGGAGTTGCGTGCCGCACTCGACCAGGCCATTGGCGATGGCGAGACCCGCGCCGTCGAACTCTCGGTTGGTGGCCCGATCGAACGCGAACTGCGTGCGACGGTGGTGCCGATGAACCCACCACTGCAGGATGGCGGGCACGCTGTGGTCGTGCTGTCGGATCGCACGACCGAGCACAGCACACAGCGCTCACATACCGATTTCGTTGCCAACGTGAGCCATGAATTGCGCACGCCGCTGGCCTCGTTGATCGGCTTCACCGAGACGCTGCTGGGGCCTGCCGAAAATGATCCGCCGGCACGCCGGCGCTTTCTGACCATCATGGCCGAGCAGGGCGCGCGGATGAACCGGCTGATCGACGATCTGCTGAGCCTGTCGCGGATCGAGATGATCGAACACCAGGCGCCCTCGGACACGGTCGATCTTTCGGCGCTGCTGCCCGGGATCGTGGCTGGATACGAACCGAGACTGGCGGGGGGCGGGACACGGATCGTGGTTGAGATCGCGCCGAACACGCCGCCGATCGTTGGGGATGCCGATCAGATCGCCCAGGTATTGCAGAATTTGCTGGATAACGCGGTGAAGTACGGCAAGGAGGGTGGGACGGTGCGGCTCACCAGTGGGCCCGCGGCTGCTGGCAAGGGCTGGCCGGCACGGCCGGGTGTTGTGCTCGCGGTGGCAGACGACGGGCCGGGTATTCCGCGCGCCGATCTGCCGCGGGTGACCGAGCGGTTTTACCGGGTGGACAAAGGGCGGTCGCGCGCCGCCGGCGGTACCGGTCTGGGGCTGGCGATCGTCAAGCACATTACCAGCCGGCACCGGGGCCAGTTGCTGATCGAGAGCGAGGAAGGCAAGGGCGCGACGGTCAGTGTGTGGTTGCCGGTGGGGCTGCCGGGTGGACGCGGGCGGGATGGGGATTGAAGCGCACCTCCGATCGGGTCGCCCGCCAAATACCGATTATCTTAAGCAACGCGAAACGATCACCATCAGGTGCAACCGGACCAAATGGTCATTCGTCTCCAAGAACCATGGAGCAGCATTGGTTGCCGATCGGCGTCAGCGTCCGGAATGTGGTGCGATATGCTCGGAACCTGGTCGTGGTCGCTGGCACCGGTTGTTCGTTAAGACGGTTGGTATAACACCAGTGCGTCTGAACATCGAGATACGCTGCTGTCTCCCCGGCAAGGGCACCAGGAGATGGTCTTCAGGCGCGTTGGTACAACTCACACCAATTGTCGAAACGGAAAACCCTTGCAACGCTTCCCGTCGTGGCCGGCCACGACGGAATAAACCGATATATTTGCCAGCCGTTCGCAACGGCAGCGGAGTTGCGGAACCCCGGCTCACATGCTCAATCTGGAACAACCTGAATCGGGGGTGTCGGGGTGGCCGAACAAGGCCTGGGTCTGGTTTATGAGTCTGGCCATTGGCAGGTCCACCTTGGGCGGCGTGAATTGTTGGCGCAGGGTGTCCCGGTTCCCATTGGCGCTCGCGCATTCGAGATCGTTGAGGTCCTGGTTAAGTCGGCCAATGAACTGGTGACCAAAGACGACCTGATGGATCGCGTGTGGCCGGGTGCCGCGGTCGGAGAAAACACGCTCCAGGTTCATATATCCGCAATTCGCAAGGCGCTTGGCCGGGACCGGGCCATGCTGAAAACGGCCTCCGGTCGCGGCTATCGCCTGCTCGGCGATTGGACTGCCCGGCGTCACGATGCGTCGGCGCCGCCGATCGGTCTGCAGCGGATACGGCTGACCGGGGAATCCCCGGGAACCAATCTTCCCGTGACCGTCAGCCGGCTCATCGGCCGATCCGCGGCGGTCCGGCAATTACAGGATCTCATTTCTGCATGGCGCATTTTGAGCCTGACAGGACCGGGCGGCATCGGAAAAACCAGCCTGGCGTTGAAGGTCGCGCGCCGTGTCCTCGGGGAATTTGCCGACGGCGGGTGGCTGGTCGAACTGGCGTCTCTGTCCGATCCCGCTCTCGTCCCCTCGACAGTGGCCCAGGTGCTTCGGCTGGGGCTCAGCGGAGTCAATATTACAGCGGAATCTGTCGCTCATGCCGTCGGGGGCAAGCAGCTTCTGTTGGTGCTCGATAATTGCGAGCACGTCATCGATGCAGCGGCGAATCTCGCGGAGATGCTCGTGCGCCTATGCCCACGGGTGACAATTCTGGCCACGAGCCGCGAAGTCCTCCGGGTCCAAGGCGAGTTGGTTTACCGCGTGCCGCCACTGGAAGTGCCGGCGGAAGACCATGTGGATGCGGACGAAATTCTCGGCCACAGCGCACCGGAACTGTTCCTTGCCCGAACCAGTGAGTGGAATTCGGAATTCGCATCAGACGCCAGAAGCGTGAAGGCGATCGCCGCAATCTGTCGCCACCTCGATGGCATGCCGCTTGCCATCGAGTTCGCGGCGGCCCGAGCTGTGACACTTGGGATTGAACAGGTGGCCGCGGGATTGGGCGATCGCTTTGCGCTGTTAACCAGTGGGCGTCGCACCGCAGTTCCTCGGCATCGGACACTCCGCGCGACGCTCGACTGGAGCTATGATCTGCTGCCCGAATCCGAACGCCGTTTATTGCGTCGTGTGGCGGTATTCGCAGGTGGCTTTGGCCTGGAGGCGGCGGCGGCGGTGGACGCTGACCGCACGGCGGCGCAGGTCGTCGGAGACATTGCCAATCTCGTCGCCAAATCACTGATCATGCTCGACACGTCAGGGTCGCAGAGCCGCTGGAAGCTGCTGGAGACGATCCGGGACTATGCCCTGCGCAAGCTCGCGGAGAGTGGCGAAAGCGACGACGCTCAGCGACGGCACGCGGCGTTTTTTCGGGATCGCTTCGCGCCGCCGGAACCGGGCCTCAGCGTGCCGCTGTCGAGGCAGGATCTGATTCGTAATGGCCGGGAAATCGACAACGTGCGTGCCGCGCTGGATTGGTCGTTCTCCTCAGCCGGCGACAAGACGATCGGCGTCGAGCTGACGGCTGCTTATGTGCCGGTCTGGCTTACCCTTGTGCTGACGAGCGAATGCCACGAATGCTGCGAGCGTGCGCTGGTTGGTCTCGCGGCCAACACAGCCGGACATGCGCGGCTATACATGCAGCTGCGGATCGGCGTGGGTCGGGCTATTGCATCCATGGGAGGGGCCGTAGAACCGACACTCGTGGTGCTGACCGAGGCGCTGGAAACCGCCGGGAGCCTGAATGACCTGGATGCGCAGGCGCGCGCTCTTTGGGCCCTGACGACCTTGAACATTATCCGCGGGGAATACCGTGCAGTGCGGAGCGCGGCGGAACAGCTCAAAGAGCTCGCCGATCAAACTGGTGATCCGGCCGTCGCCTTTCTCGCCGATCGGTTCATGGGCGATGCTCTGCTCGCGGCTGGCCGAGCTGGTGAGGGCCGCCTGTGCTACGAACGCGCGCTGCGATCGCCCGCCATACCTGACGACCGGCCGGTCTCGGTATGGTTTGACCTGGGTGATCGCGCGACCACTCGCGCACAATTGGCTCGGACCTTGTGGGTGGGGGGTTTGCTGGACCAGGCATTGGACCAGGCGAAGTCCGGCCTCGAAGAGATCCCGAATGCCAATCAGCTCATATCCTACTGCCGGGTGCTTTATTTTGGCTTGTGTCGGGTCGCGCTCATGCGGGGTGACCTCGAGCAGGCCGATTGGACGATCGCCCACCTGCTGGACGCGGCGACCCGGGCGAATGCACCGTTTTGGAAGACTTACGCACGCCTTCTGCAAGGCAAGCTGCTGGTCGAGCGCGGCGAGTTCGCCAACGCCGCGGTGGCGTTGGAAGGTGCTTTCGAGACGTGCCGCCGAACCGGATGGAGTGCCTCTCACCCGGAGTTCAAGGGGGCCCTCGCTTTGGCACTCGCCGGACTGCAACGGCTCGACGATGCGTGCGCGGCGATCGACAACGCAATCATCGATGCGGGACAGCGTGAGGACGGTCAGGAATGGTACATTCCAGAACTGCTCCGCATCAAAGGTGCGGTGTTGCTGCAACGCGACCCAGATCGAAACCTTACGGAGGCGGAGGATTGTTTTGATCAGGCAACACGAATGGCCCGCCAGCAAGGCGCCTTGTTCTGGGAGCTGCGTGTGGCGCTGAGCCTCGCGCGCCTGCGCGTAGCCCAGAGCCGTGGCGCCGAGGCCCGAGGTATCCTGAAATCAGTCTACGACCGTTTCACCGAGGGCTTCGAGGCTGCGGACCTCCGCACCGCGCGCGCAATGCTTGACGCGTTGCCGTCATGACACCGCCATCTCCACGGTGTGAACAAGTTGCGCTCCGCTGAAGGTGGTGGCGAATACATCGTCCAGCCAATGCTGCCTTTGGGCGCGTTTCGCTTCTTCCATGTCGACCCCGGCGCAGGCTTTCTGGACCTCCGGGAAGCGCATGAGTTGGGCGAATGCCGCGCTGATCGCCGCGTCAATATGCTCGGCAACGAGTGGGCGGAGCTCGCGCAGAATTTCCAGCGCTTCCGTGTCGGTGTTCATCGCTCGCAAACGTTCGGATTGGTTCAACTGTATGCTCAATTGCCGTGCCCCTGCGGTATTTGCCCAGGCAAACTGGGCCGGTAGACCGGTCCAGCTTCCGTCCTCGATTCGATTGACGCAGCTGGCGGGTGCATTTTTGCAAAGTGCGTCGCAGATCCCCACGCAGTCAGGCGCGGCGCCTGCTGACCGTCGGAACGTCCGCTCCAGATTTCCCGCCCAAGGGTTAACTGTGCCCGAACGGGCCGTCGGCTCACGTATCGAGGAAATGATGCAGCTTGCATTGCCGCAACGGGTTCACGGCGCGAGGCGGTACAGCACCACCTGCCGCTCGGTCCGATCCTCGAGTTCCAGCACTGTCGGCACAACATATTGCCCGATTGGTGAGAGGCCGGAGTTGGGCAAGTACGCCCGCCCGGGATCGGCGATCCAGACCTCGGCAACGTCAGCGATCGACCGCAGCCACGGCAAGATATGGCCGGTCATCGGCGCCTCATAGCAAACGTCGCCGCACAGGACGACGTCCCACCGGCAGGCAGCGCCGACCACGTCGCCGGTAGCCACGGTAATTGCCACTCCATTGGCGGCGGCATTCAGCCGGATCGCAGCGCGGGCGATTTCGTCGATCTCCGCCGCCTCGACCTCCGCCGCACCCGCGTGGACGCAGGCGATCGCCGCGATCCCGCCCCCGGCGGCGAAATCCAGCACGCGTTTGCCGGAAACGAGGGTCGGGTTATCCAGCACATGGCGCGCCAGCGCCTGCCCACCTGGCCAGGCGAAAGCCCAGTACGGCGGTTGCAGTGCACGTTCCCGTAGCCAGTCCTCGGTGGCCTGCCAGATCGGCGTGATCTCAGTCGCCAGATAAAGCACGATCTCCGGTACCAGAGGCGCCGTGCCCTGACCGGTATTGGCACAAATAAACGCTGCCGGATCCGCCCGGGTCACCACAAACCGGCCTGTATCCAGCCAACCAGAAGGGCCAGAGCGAACGCCAGTCCGACCTCCCGATTGGCCCGGAACAATTTCAGGCAGCGTGCCGGATTGTGGATGTCCAGCGAGACAACCTGCCGGGCCAGCAATCCGGCCGGCAGCGCGAGTGCCACCACGAACCAGACACCCAGCCCGGACGACCAGCCGGCCAGGCCGAACAACGCGACCGTGGCACCATAGCACGCCGCCAGAAATGGCCGGGTTCGCTCGCCGAACAGGCGGGCAGTGGAGCGCACGCCGACCAGCGCGTCATCCTCACGATCCTGATGCGCGTAGATCGTGTCGAAGCCGAGATCCCAGCAGATCGCGGCGCCGTACAGCAAAGCCCAGGACAGATCGATCCGCCCGGCGGCGGCGGCGTAGCCCATGGGGGCGCCAAATCCGAAGGTGAAGCCCATCACCAGTTGCGGCCACCAGGTGACCCGTTTCGCCAACGGATACAACCCGACCAGCAGCAACGACGCCACCCCAAGTTCCCGGGCCAACCGGTTCAAACTCAACAGCACCAGCAGGCCGCAGCCCAGGAGCACTACAAGAAACACCAGCGCATGCAACGGCTGGATCGCACCGGAGGCGAGCGGCCGGTCCGCCGTGCGTGCGACGCGGCGATCGATGTCACGATCCCACAGGTCGTTCACCACGCACCCGGCCGCCCGCATCACCAGGCTGCCGACACCGAATAATGCGATAAGTCGGATGGCGTCCGGCCATGCCACTCGCGCCAGCAGGATCCCCCACAATCCCGGCAGAAACAAAAGCCAGATGCCGATCGGCCGATCGACCCGTGCCAGCAGCAGATACGGCAACCAGGCCCGGGGCAGCCGGGAGACCCAACCACTGGCGGCGATATCCGTGTGCGCGGTCATGATGTTACTCTGCCCCTCAGCATGACCAGGTCAACCGGTATCCAGACGTCTCACACGACCGCGCCTCGGTTGTTCGTCGCCGAGCCATTGTGCGAAGACGCCGACATCGCCGCCTCGCACGATCAGGCGCATTACCTCCGCACCGTGCTGCGTTGCGCGGCCGGCGATGCGGTGCGCCTGTTCAACGGTTCGGATGGGGAATGGTTGGGCCGGATCAGTTTGCCGCGCCGCGACGCCGTATCGCTCAGCATCGAGACCGCACTTCGTCCCCAGCAACCAGAAGCCGGACCATGGCTGGTATTTGCCCTATTGAAGCGGGATGCGACCGACCTCATTGTTCGCCAGGCCGTCGAACTGGGCGTGTCGCGCCTGTTGCCCATCATCACCGAACGCACCAACGCGTCCCGGGTGAACGGCGAACGGCTCCGCGCCATTGCCATTGAAGCCGCCGAACAGAGTGAACGCCTGACAGTGCCCGATATCGACCAGCCGCAGCGTATCGACACTGTCCTGGCCAGCTGGCCGTCGGAACGGCATCTGTTCGTCGCATTCGAGCGGTCCTGGGTTGGCACGCCGATGGCAACGTCCAACGTCGGTGAGGTGGCATTGTTGGTCGGACCGGAAGGCGGTTTCACACACGCCGAGCGCGAGAGGTTGCGCCGGTACGACTTTGTCACACCGATTTCACTCGGCCCCTTCGTGCTTCGGGCCGAGACCGCCGCCGCTGCGGGTCTGGCCCAGTTGCTCCGCATGGGGTGGGCCGAGTACGTTGCGTCAACCTGAAACGCCCGCCGGAAAGCCCGAGCACCGCATGTCCAATCCAGTAGACGGCGACGCGACCCCGATTACGTCGCTCCGCCAACTCGCCGAGCACATCGCCGAAGGGTGTAAACCCCGGGACCAATTCGGCATTGGCACCGAGCACGAGAAGTTCGGCTTCCGGCTGAAAGACCTGAAGACCCCGCCATACGAACCCTCGGATGGCCAGCCAGGCTGTATCCGTGATCTGTTGCATGGGTTGGAAGCGTATGGCGCAACCCCGATCCTGGATCACGGCAATACCATCGGCCTGAAGCAAGGTGGCGCCTCGGTGTCGTTGGAACCGGCCGGCCAGTTGGAATTGTCCGGCGGTATCACGAGCACGCTGCACGAAACCCGTGCCGAACTGGACGAACATTTCGAGCAGGTGCGCACGGTCTCGCGTGGTCTGGAGCTTGGTTTCGCCCCGCTCGGGTTTCATCCGCTGGCGCGGCGCGAGGAAATGCCCTGGATGCCCAAGGGCCGCTACGCGATCATGCGCCGCTATATGCCGCTGGTCGGGTCGCTGGGTTTGGACATGATGACCCGCACCTGCACGGTGCAGGTGAACCTTGATTACGCCTCGGAACAGGACATGGCGCGGAAGCTGCGGGTCTCGTTGCTGCTGCAGCCGCTGGCCACCGCGCTGTTCGCCAACTCACCGTTCACCGAGGGCAAGGAAAACGGCTTCCTGTCGTACCGCGCGCAGGTCTGGACCGACACCGACAATCAGCGCTCCGGCATTCCCGCGGTCATGCTGGAACCCGACTTCGGCTTCGAGCGCTATGCCGCGTGGCTGGTTGATTCGGTGCCGATGTATTTCATCTATCGCGACGGCAAGTATATCGACGTTGCCGGCGCCTCGTTCCGCGATTTCATGAACGGGCAGCTGCACAATCTGGCCGGGGTAACGCCGACGATCGGCGATTTCGCCGACCACATGACCACGGTGTTCACCGATGTCCGGGTCAAGCGGTTCCTGGAGATGCGCGGCGCCGACGCCGGCCGGGCCGACATGATGGTAGCGCAATCGGCGCTTTGGGTTGGGCTGCTGTATGACGAAGCAGCGCTGACGGCCGCAGAGGCACTGCTCCGCGGTCTGGGCTGGGACGACGCCATGGCACTGCGGTCTGCGGTGCCGCGGCATGGCCTCGCCACACCGTTTCGTAGCGGAAATCTGCGCGATCTGGCGCGGGACGTGGTGGCGATCGCACGTGATGGATTGCGTGCGCGAGACTGCCGTGACAAAAATGGTAATGACGAGTCAATTTACCTGACTCCATTGGAACAAATTGCCGCCGGTGGGCCGGTGCCGGCCGAATACTGGTTGGAGCGAAATCGTTCTGCCTGGTATGGTAACATACGAAACATTTTCACTGAGGCCGCGATCTAGTACCCACTATTATTGGAGCGTGAGCCCTAAGACGCCCCGGTCATTGCGAACGTAGCGAAGCGATCGCCTCACCGGTTCACCCATTGCACGAGATCGCTTTGCCGCACTCGCGATGACAGAAGGGCCATGTCGCGCTCTTGCGATATCGGGTATCGGTTCTCGTGCCGGCTGACCTATCGATATACTCTTCGACGACAGCTCCGAGATGGGCGGCTCGACCGGGCCATCACTCTCTCCATTTGTTGCTGCAGATGGCCGGTCAAGCCGGGCCATGACGGTGAAAGCGCAGTATTTCAGTGGTTTCGTCGGCTGGTATTACTTTTATTGACTCGCGGGGATGCGGTTGTTGAGCCGTCATGGCAGGCCTGCGTCAGTGATCTATCGCGGCCGTTTGCTGGAAGCGACCGCCCGATGAGACCGGTTACGCACCGGACCAATGGCACGGGGAGCCTGGCAGGCCTGTGCTTCGGGATATCAACCACTTATCACTAAGGTTGCAGAGCATCGGTAGCGGCCTGACATCTCTGAAATAAACTGGCTCCTGCAGTCGCTGCAAAAATTATTTATCAGCAATCCGTCGTGCAATTGCCGTGACTCCAGGAATGTTGCGTTCTGCTAAACACAAAGTTTCAAAGAAGCCTTTGATTTGTAACAATTATCAGTTGCCATCTCAGGGTTGAACAACGTTCGTCGCAAAGCAGATCGTTATGCAAGCGCAATTCAATACGCGCGGCAAAGCTCTGGCGTACGACTGTGTGTTGCTGTATGTCAGGATTTCACGGGAGTATCACATATGCGAGCTTACCCTTTTCCGCGAGAGGAAGAATCACCGCCTCTCGCCCCCACGGGTCAGATCGTCGTCCGGCTGCGCCTGATCGGACAAATGGAAGCATGGACAGTTGCAAGTGAAAACGTTCTCCCGGCCGGACGCAAGACGCGCGCCTTGCTGGCCGCCGTCGCGCTGTCGGGACCGCGGCCCGCCTTACGCGGCCGCCTCGCCGAATTGCTCTGGAGCCGACGCCTCGAGGAACAGGCACGGGCCTCATTACGCCAGGAGATCCATCGCCTGCTGGAGGTGCTGGCACCGGCGAATACCGACATCCTGCAGGTGACACGCGACCACTTATCGCTGAAACCCGGGACGGTCTGGATCGATGTCGAGGAGGTCATGCGGGCGACGACCGCCGATCCGGCGGCATTGTCATTGCTGGACGGCGAACTGCTGGAAGATCTGCTCGGTGTCGATCCCAGTTTCGACATGTGGCTGACCGCGGAGCGGGAGCGTCTGCGCGACCGCGCCAGAAGCGTGGCCGAAGCACTGTTGCGCGAGCAACATGAGGCCGCCACGTCGATCGCCGCGGCGCAGCGGTTGCTGCAGATCGACCGTGCCCATGAGGGCGCCTGGCGGGCACTGATGCGGGCGCATGCCGAGCAGGGCGAGCGCGGCATGGCCATTCAGGCCTATGACCGCTGCCGTGCCGTGCTGGCGGATCTGCTCGACGCGGCGCCCTCGGCCGAGACGCAGCAATTATTGACGGACATTCGCGGCCCTGCGAGCACTCGATCGCAGCCACGGCCAACGGTCGCGCCCAGGGCCGGTCCGCCGCATCCGATTGAAAAATCCGGGGACGATGCGGCCGAGGTCGAAATCCATCCGCGAGACGAACGGCTGCCACGCGGCGGCGCGCATGTCGGCGTGCTGCCGATGCAATGTGTCGGTTTGGCCGAGGAGGATGCATATTTGGGCCCCGGCCTCGCCGATGAAATTACCACGGCACTGGCGCGGTTTCGTTGGATGTTCGTGGTGTCCTCCAGTTCGCTGACCCGATTTGCGCAGAACAACCGGGATGAGACCGCGATCCGGCAGGCGTTCGGCATCGATTTTCTGTTGGACGGCACGATCCAGCGCAACCGCAACAAGCTCCGCATCACGCTGCGGCTGCTCGACCTCAGGGCTGGCAACCAGGTCGTCTGGGCGCGCCGCTTCGATCGCCAGGCGGACGATCTGTTGTCAGTTCAGGATGAAATTGCCGCCGAGGTGGTGGCGCAGATCGACCCGGAAATCCTGCTGATCGAGGCGAAACGCAGCGCCGCGAGGCCGCGGGTCAACGCAACCGCCTATGACCTGGCGTTGCGCTCCATTCCGCTGATGACCCGATTCGAACGCGAAAGCTTTGCGCAGGCCGGAGAGTATCTCGCGCACGCCATCGAACTCGAACCGGATTATGCCGCCGCGCACGCCTGGTACGCCTACTGGCACATCTTCCAGGTCGGCCAGGACTGGGCTGCCGACCCGAATGAAACCATGCGACTGGGTGGCGAGTTTGCCGAACGCGCCATTGTCCTCGATCCGTTCGATGCGCGCGCGCTGACGATCGCCGGGCACGTGCAGTGCTATTTGCATCATAACCTGCGCGAGGCAGCCGGTCTGCACGAACGCGCGCTGGAACTGAACCCCAACCTGGCCATGGCCTGGGCGCTGTCGGCGATCACCTATGCTTATACAGGCGACGCGGACGAGGCGGAGCGGCGCAACAATCGCTATAAGGCGCTGTCACCGCTCGACCCGCACGCGTTCTTTTTCGACGTGGTGTTCGGCATTGTGCATTTGTTGCGGCATGAATTCGAGGCGGCAGCGATTACGGGACGCGCCTTCACCCAACTCAACCCCTCATTTTCAGGAGGTTACAAGCCGTATCT
>Ga0187867_10000523_pt1 | contig 34113 bp, 27 predicted proteins | sample June2016WEW_13_1_FD_132976 | JGI IMG/M metagenome (GOLD analysis project Ga0187867, IMG submission 132976) | Peatland microbial communities from SPRUCE experiment site at the Marcell Experimental Forest, Minnesota, USA - June2016WEW_13_10 | ecosystem: Environmental > Terrestrial > Soil >... | reverse complement strand
TAGCCCGCTCCATGGCGGTCTTCGAGTAGGAATCCATGCTCCGCATGGTCTCCTACTCTCACCGCCTGAAAAGCGGACATTTCATGTGCTAATTCAACCGGACATATCATGCGCTACCGACACGAACCGAATAATGATCTTGACGTCGCGGCATTCTCGGCGCATCTTGCTCATAGCGGATCGGTGCCGATGGCAGAACTCATAGCTTATGTGGACGGTGGTTCCCAGGGAAACCCTGGCCCTTCCGGTATCGGAGTGATCATCGATGGCTGCGCCAGCGGCCCCATTCGCATCGCCAAATGGATCGGTCACCAGGACAACAATGTCGCCGAATACGTGGCGTTGATGGAAGCTCTGCAGTTCGCTCTCTCCATGAACGCCAAAGCTCTGCACGTTTATTCCGATTCCGAAGTGGTCGTCCGCCAGATGCGCGGCGAGTACACCTGTCGCAGCTCGCGGCTCTACTCTCTGCATTGGACGTGCTGCAAGCTGGCGAGAGCTCTGAAGTTCTCAATCTCGCACGTTCCACGCGAAAATAACGCCGAAGCCAATGGCCTGGCCAATACCGCGGTGCGCAAGCGCCGGGTCTAGCACCCAACCCAGCACCAGATTTGCAACTCTCACGGTTGCCCTGTGACTTTCGAGTGTCCCGCTTCTTGACAGCGCGCCCCCTGCGAGCGAGACTCGAATTACTGTTCCCTAAATTTAAGTGAGCCTTGACCCGCCGGATCGCCCCGGCCGCTAGACTCAATGCAATTGGCATGCGCGCCATGAATCAGCATTCGATTCTTGTTCAGACTTCGTCACTTCCTGCGAGGGAGGTAGACATGCCGGGCACCAACACGGGCGGACCCCCGCTCGGTAGCGTTTCGGCAGGAATTGCCGCAGCTAACGCGCTTCTCTCAAAGTCTGCCGAATCCGGTCCTCGCTTTCCGGGTGAGGATGGCGGCCGCTCCCTGGCCGAAATGGCGCACGCCGATCTCGATGCCACGCTGCAATTGCTCGCCGAGCGTGCCCAGTACATCACTGGTGCCGGCGGCGCTGCCATCGCCCTGCGCCGCGACAACCACAAGGACATGCTGTGCCGGGCCAGCTCAGGCGACAACGCTCCAGAGCTGGGCGCCCTTCTATCCATGGAATACGGATTGTCGGGTGAAAGTGTGCGCACTCGCCAACTGATGCGTTGCGACGATGCTGAACGCGATCCTCGCGTGAACCGCGACGTCTGCCGGGAGCTGGGGATTGCTTCTGTGCTGGTAATGCCGATTCTAAGCGATGCGAATGTGCTGGGAGTCTTTGAACTTTTTTCCGCCACAGCCAATGCTTTCGATGAGCGCGATCTGTCCGCCCTCCTGCGGCTTAGCGAAATGGTGGGCAACTCGGTGGCGCACGCCGCTTCGTCCCTGCGCGCGCTCACTGTTTCGGAGATTGCTTCTCCGGCGATTCAGCCGCCACCGGCTGTTCCGGCCAACCCTCCGCGGCTCGAAGCGAGTTCGCACGAGGTGAAGCCGATTCAGGCAACCGAACTGCCCTCCCACGAGCCTGCGCATCCAAAGCCGGAGGAAGCCGCGTCCGCTTCGAAGCGGACGCTATTCTGGTCAGCCGCGATGCGGGCCCAAAGCGGCGATTCACCCCAGAAAAATATCGAAGCGCTCAACGTCCCGCCTGTCTTGAGAAATCTACAGAAGTGCCAGGCCTGCGGCTTTCCCGTGTCGCGGGGACGAGTCCTCTGTGTGGAGTGCGAAGAGAAACAGTGGCGCAGGGAACCACCTTTGCAGGATGAAGCGAGTTCGCAGCACGATCAAGCTCCGCCACTCGAGGAAAAAAATTCCGCCGCCCTCGCGGAATTGGGAAGCGGTGTTCCGGGCTCTCCGGAAGTTCGGGTACCAAACTCCGCGGCACTCAACTGCGAACCGATAATTTCTTCTAAATCTGAGACCGTAAATACTCAGGAGCTGAAACTGCAGTCAGACAAGCCTGTGGTTGAAAAAAATACGGACGAGGACAAGACGAATGACACCCTGCACTCCTCGCCAGGATCATTTTCAGGCGCTCCATCGGGCGTAACTGAAGGCGAGAATTCCCCCGGTTCGACCTGGCAGCCCCAGTCGTGGATCGCGTCCAACAAGTACTTTCTCGGAGCGCTGCTCATTGGTACCGTCGTCCTCGCCGCGATCGCCTGGTTGCGCTGAAAACCCTCGATTGGTTACGCCGGAGTTCTCGATCTCCTCTCGCTTTCTTGCATCATGCTCGTGCCTCGCAAACAGATTACAATTCCTTTCCGGACTTCAGCCGTTTCCATTGGGAGGATTGATGACGCTGCCGACCAGGCGTGCTGTGATGCGCCGTTGCTTGCTGCTCTTGTTATTTACGGCGGCCGCCGCCGCACAAAGTGCCGAGCAGCGTAGCGCGCGTTACCTGGATTCCATTCGCAAGCAACCGGGTTTGCTTTTGGCATTCCTGCGCGAGTTGCCCAAGGGTGGAGATCTGCACAATCATCTGGAAGGCGCAATTTACGCCGAAGACTTCGTGGACTTCGCCGCGTCCGGTGGCTTGTGCGTGGATCGCACTTCGTCCCGCCTGCTTGCGCCACCCTGCGATCCCTGCGCACTTTATACCGCGAAACCCGCGGCCCGCTGCAGCTATGGCGATCACGTGCTCTATAACCAGATGATCGACGCCTGGTCGATGCGCAACTGGAAGCCGGGCGACGAATCCGGTCACGATCATTTCTTCGCTACCTTCGATAAATTTGGCCTGGCTTCGCACACCCACGTGGCCGAAGGCATCGCCGCGGCGACAAAACGTGCCGGCATGGATCATCTGCAATACGTGGAATTCATGCACACCGCGGATGCCGGAGCGGTGGCGCAGCTTGCAGGAAGAATTGAATGGAATCCCGACTATGCCGAAATGCGGGCGGCCGTGCTGAGCGCCGGCATGAAGGACGTGGCCGCCGACACCAGCAAAAGGCTCGCCGCCGATGATGCCCGCGCTCGAGAGATCCTAAAATGCGGAACACCCGATGCGGCTCCCGGATGCAACGTGACCGTTCGCTACCTTTATCAAGTGCTGCGGGGACTGCCGCACGAAATCGTCTTCGCGCAGATTCTTCTGGGCTTCGAGCTCGCATCCTCCGATCCCCGCTTCGTCGGCCTCAACCTCGTCCAGCCCGAGGATCGGTACGTCCCCATCCACGATTTCAACGAGCACATGGCTATGATCGATTATCTACATGGCGTCTATCCCAAGGTGCACATCGCGCTGCACGCCGGAGAACTCGCCACGGGATTGGTGCCGCCGGAGGATCTCACATTTCATATCCGCGCATCAGTCGAGCGGGGTTATGCCGAGCGCATTGGCCACGGCGTTTCCGTGATGAACGAGAAAGATCCGATCGGCCTGCTCCATGAAATGGCGGAGCGCAACGTTCTCGTCGAAATCGCCCTGACCTCCAACGACATCATTCTCGGCGTTAGCGGAGACGATCACCCTCTGCCCATCTATATGAAGTACGGCGTTCCAGTCGCTCTGGCGACTGACGACGAGGGCGTCTCCCGCTCTGATATGACCCATGAATATTTGCGCGCAGTTGAGACCTACCATCTTTCCTATGCGGACTTAAAGCGTATGGCCCGGCAGAGCCTGGAGCACAGCTTTTCGCCCGGTGAAAGTTTGTGGGCGAATACGAAGCTTGTGTTTCGTGTTGCGCCGGCGTGCGCTGGCAATGCCTTGGGCTCAGAAAAGGTTTCCGCCGGATGCGAAACTTTTCTCGCCGCCAACGAACGTGCCCGCCAACAGTGGACGCTGGAATCCGAATTCGCAAAGTTCGAGAAAAAGTACTGACGGGCTGGCGGACGCTTGTGATGCGGGAGACATGCGATTCGGGAGCGTCTAATTCGGAAGACATATGATTTAGTCAGGAGCATGTAATTTAAGGAGCAGGTAATTTAGGAGCGTGTAATTTGCGAGGCCTGCGATTGAGTAGATTTGTGCCTTTGGGTGGCGCAGTGCTTTAGCGCTGCGATTACAGCCTTACTTTTACTGGAGGCTTGCTTTCTAATCAATCGGAAATGTCGCGCTCAGTACCGTGGAAGAGCGGCGCTTCATCGCCGCATCAGGCGCCCAAGCTGAAGCGGGGTTTTAGCCCCTGAAGCACCCGGGAGACGCGTTTTATGCAAGATCAATTCACCCTCGCCGAGACCGCCGCCCAGTCTGTTCTGCAACGAACCTCGCTCCGCCCACGCATTGGCCTCGTTCTCGGCTCCGGCCTTGGCGGCTTCGCTGATTCGGTCAGCGACGCAACCCGAATCCCCTTCGCGGACATCCCCGCCTTCCCTCGTTCCACCGCCACCGGCCACGCCGGACAAATGGTAATCGGCAAGTCAGGCGCCCTCCCAGTAGCTGTGATGCAAGGCCGCGTCCATCTTTATGAGGGATATTCGGCGGAGCAAGTGGCCTTCCCCATGCGCGTCTTCGGACGCATGGGAATTCACACTGTCATCCTTACCAATGCTGCGGGTGGAATCAACCTGAATTATCAGCAGGGCGCGCTGGTGCTAATTCGCGATCACATCAATCTACAAGGGGCGAATCCGCTCGCAGGTCCCAATGACGATCGCTTCGGCATGCGTTTTCCCGACATGACGCGCGCATACAACAAACAATATCGCGCAATCGCACAAGAAGAAGCTGCCAAGCTCGGAATGACGCTGCACGAAGGCGTTTACGCCGCGCTGCTCGGACCTAGTTACGAAACTCCAGCCGAGATCAACTATCTACGAATCATCGGCGCCGATCTTGTCGGAATGTCTACGGCCTTCGAAGTAATTGCCGCGGGCCACATGGGAATCAGCGTGCTCGCCATCTCATGCGTGACGAATATGGCAGCCGGAATCCTCGACCAGCCGCTGTCTCATCGGGAAGTGATCGAAACCGGCGAACGCGTCAAGACCAGCTTCGAAGCGTTACTGCGCCGGGTGTTGCCGCGCATGGAGCCAAATGGCTCCGAGTGATCGTCTCCAATCCTCGCATTTGTTATCCCGAGCGCCTGCCTTTGACGCGAGGAACCTGCTGTACTACTTTCCAGCCCGCGGAATAAACAGCTCCACTGGAGGCTTCATCCCGTACACTGCCGCAAAACTTCCCTGATTCAGCGCCATCGCGAAGTGTCCACGCGAGTCAATATAAAGGAGAGGCTGTCCTACCGGCACATCACTAAACGTGCGCACGAACTTGATCTTCATATCTTTATCGCCCACCCTCACCGGAACCTCCTGCCCACGCCGGTAGCCCAGCTTCAGAAACTCCTCGGCGTCCACGTTCGTCACCAGATTGCCGAACGGACCATCCGTCGCAATCACCTCCGCCCTCACTCCGCGATCATCAAGCAGCGCCACTTTCAACTCCAGCCGCACCAGCGACGCCACCGACATCTCCGGACCAACCCTCGTCCAATCCTCGCCACGCGCCACATGCGCTCCCACGGGAGAAAAAATGTCGCGCCCATGAAAGGTCGACGACATCTTGGTCCCAATCATCCAATCTGGATTTGTGACCTCGTGCGCGCCCTCAATGCCGTCCCGCTGTTCTACCAGTGTGAGCAGTCCGTTATCCGGCAGCACAAAATATTGCCCACGCTTCGATTTGGCCACGATTGCTTTGCGCGTACTGCCGACGGTCGGATCGATCACCACCACGAAAACCGTGCCCGCCGGATAGTAAGGCGTAGCGCCATACAAAAAACGCGCCCCATCAAGAATGGAAAACGGCGTCACCTGATGCGTGAGATCGACGATACGCACTTCCGGCACGATCGAATACATCACGCCCCGGCAAATCGCCACCGAATCATCCACCACGCCGAAGTCTGTCATGAAGACAATCGTCTGCGGATATTTCTCGGTCTGTGCTCTAGCCAGCGCCGAAGGCGCAAGCATCAGCGCCAGCAATATAAAGGGAAGGGCACGGCTCCCGAAGGCAGCTGAAAAACCTGCGCGGCGTGCAACACGGTGACGCTCGACCCGCGCAGCGGCGCGGAAGCGTGGAGTACCGTGGAAGAGCGGCGCTTCTGCGCCGCGTAGAGCGTCCAGAATTACCCCGGGCTTAAGCCGCCGCGGCAGCGGCGAAGAAGTCGTGCAGGCGAAACTGTCTGGTTTCCCAATCATGGTCTGCAAGAATACTTGGGATACCCGGTAGGCGGCAAATCAGCCTCCGCATCTATAATGTCCTGTCATTCATTGCACGACCGCAAGGAGGTCTTATGCCGGAAGCTATCCCCGAAAAATATCGCGACCTGTTTCAGAAGCGCGCCTTCGCCAGTCTGGGTACACTGATGCCCGATGGCCGTCCTCAAGTCACGCCCGTCTGGTGCGACTACGATGGCGAGCACGTCATCTTCAATTCCGCCAAGGGACGCCAAAAAGATAGAAATGTCCGCCGCGATCCTCGCGTATCGATGGCCATTATCGATCCCGAAAATCCTTACCGCTATCTCGAAATTCGTGGCCGCGTCGTCGAGATCACCGAAGATGGCGCCAGCGCCCACATCGACAAAATGGCCAAGAAATATCTCGGCGTCGATAAATATCCTTATGGCCAACCCGGCGAAGTGCGCGTGCTCTACAAGATCAAGCCCGAGCATACCCAGGTGATGGGCTAAGTTGCTAGCGCGTGCTTGATCTTGGACGGCTGATTTTCATGGCGCTGCTCTTTCATGACGCCAATTCTTATGATGCTGATTTTTCATGATGCTAATTCTTGGATGGCGTAGCTCTTGAATAGCTGCCTGATTCTGGATAGCGCCGATTTTGGGTGGCGCAGCGCTTCAGCGCTGCGATCAGCGACTTATTTTTAGGATCGGCTTTAGCCGCTGTGGTAGCCGCCAAGGCTGCAATCCTTTAACACCGGAGCGGGCAGCACCGTGGAAGAGCGGCGCTTCAGCAGCCTGCTCTGAGCGAAGTCGAATGGCCGCGTTAGCCTTGTGATTTGATCCGCTTTAGCCCCGGTGCGAGGATATCCGCATTCACATCCACAACCTTTGTTTTCTCGGCTTCGGTAACGTAAACCGCACGCTCATGCAACTCTTGCTCGAACGCGAACAAGAATTGCGCGTGCGTCATGGAATTGCGTTTCGTATTACCGGAATCGCCAGCCGCCGCCTGGGATGGATCGCCGATCATACCGGTCTGGATCCGCGTGCCTATGTGGCCGGAGCGCTCTCGCCCGCGGGCGGCTTAGACTCGACGAACGTTCGCACCTGGCTCTCCGGCGCCCGTGCCGACATCCTCTTCGAAGCCACCTCTCTCAAGGTGGAAAACGGCCAGCCCGCCGTCGATCACATCCGCGCCGCCCTCAACCACGGAGCCCACGCCATCACCGCCAACAAAGGACCAATCGTCCACGCCTACCGCGAACTCCGAGATCTAGCCGCCGCCCGCGGCAAGCGCTTTCTCTTCGAATCCACCGTACTGGATGGCGTCCCCATCTTCTCTTTTTTCGACCAACTCCCCCTCATTCATCTGCAAGGATTTCACGGCATCCTGAATTCCACGACGAACCTGATCCTGAGTGAAATGGAAAACGGCCTCAGCTTTGACGAATCCTTGAAGAGAGCGCAGGCACTCGGCATCGCCGAAACCGACGCCACGCACGACATCGACGGATGGGACGCCGCCGTAAAAACCGCCGCGCTAATCACGGTACTGATGGCTGTGCCGGTGCGGTTAGAAGAAATCAACCGCGAAGGAATTCGCAACCTGAGCGGCGAAGCCGTTCGCGCCGCAAGAAAAGACGGCCGTCCCTACAAACTCGTCTGCCGCGCCCAGCAAACAGGAAAGAAAACAGAGAAGGGAATCACAGCCAGCGTCCGCCCCGAACAAATCCCGCTGACCGATCCCATGGCGCAAATCACCGGCCCGTCGTCCTACGTCTATTTCGAAACAGACATCTTCCCCGGCCTCGCCATCACCGAACAAAACCCCAGCCTGTATGCGACCGCCTACGGCATGCTGGCGGATTTCGTGCGGGCGGTGACGCAGTAGACACCGCTTCACCATTGAGGTACAAAAAGCTCCAGCCAAATTGCAGCACACCATGTGGCGAGCTACGTATTCGCGTTCGCGCGTCCGACTTGCTCTAACGCTTGTGGGTTTGCCGCTCGCCATCTGGGCTATCAACACAGGACACCGCTCGGTACCGCTGCTCCTATTTATCACCTATTTGGCCGCGGCCCAGCTGATCTCGCAGATGTTGCCTCGGCCGTCAGCGGTACCATTCGAATCACAACTGCCCCTGTATATCCTTGCCTTGACGTTTCGCCTACTTAGATTTGCAATTGCCGCCGGATTCGTAGCAGCCGTGCTTTCAATACCCTTCGGCGGTTTCAAGGGTCTTCCCAGCTGGGCAGTCATTCTCATCCTCGAATGGTGGTTGGTCGGGGCCTCGGCTTCTTTCTGGGCTGCGAGGTGGGTTCAGAGCAAGGCGAAGCATAGCGTGATAAAAATAGGGGGGTATGCCCACCACTGAAACCGCCCTCTCCACTACCCTCGACCTCGCCCACGTCCGCTCCCAATTCCCCTCACTTTCCCAAACCGTCAACGGCCACCCCGCCGCCTTCCTCGACGGCCCCGGCGGAACGCAAGTTCCGCAGAGCGTCATCAACGCCATCTCGAACTACCTGCGCCGCGACAACGCCAACACTGGGGGCGCCTACGCGACCAGCCGCAACACAGACGACATGCTCGCCGAGGCCCGCGCCGCCATGGCCGACTTCCTCCACTGCGCCGCCGACGAAATTGTCTTCGGCCTCAACATGACCACGCTCACGTATGCGATGAGCCGCGCAATTGGCCGCGAACTGGGCCCCGGTGACGAAATCCTCGTCACCCGACTCGATCACGACGCCAACGTCTCCCCCTGGCTTGCGCTCGAAGAAAAAGGCGTCTCCATCCGCTGGGCCGAAATTCATGAAGAAAACTGCACGCTCGACCTTGCCGACCTCGCCAGCAAAATAAACGACCGCACGAAACTCGTCGCGGTCGGCTACGCGTCGAACGCCGTCGGTACCATCAATCCGGTGAAGGCAATCGTCCGCCTTGCCCACGCCACTGGCGCACTCGCCTACGTCGATGCCGTCCACTACGGCCCGCACGGCCTCATCGACGTCGCCGCCCTCGATTGCGATTTCCTCGTCTGCTCCACCTACAAATTCTTCGGACCGCACATGGGCGTGCTCTTCGGCAAGCGCGAGCACCTGCAGCGCCTGCGCCCTTACAAAGTCCGCCCGCTCACCGACGCCGTCCCCAATCGCTGGGAGTGGGGCACGCTCAACCACGAATGCATCGCGGGCATCACCGCCTGCGTGGAGTACATCGCCGATCTGGGTCGCCGCGCCGCTGAAACATGTGGGGACATCCGCTCCTCGGCAAGCTCAGGGCAGGCTCCCGGCTCTCCATCGAGCGAAGCGCGACCAGTGGGGATATCCGACCGCCGCGCCGCAATCGTCACCGCCTTTGAAGCCGTTCATAATTACGAACACGGACTCATGGAGCGATTGATCTCCGGCCTTCAAGAAATTCCAAACTTGAAGATCTACGGCATCACCGATCCCGCGCGCTTTGCGGAGCGTTGTCCCACGCTCGCAGTGCGCGTCCAAAATCCAACCGCGGAGCAGACTCCGTTGGCACTCGCCACCAAACTAGGAGAGCAGGGCTTCTTCACCTGGGATGGAAATTATTACGCGCTGAATCTCACCGAGCATCTAGACGTGGAAAAATCCGGAGGCTTTTTGCGCATCGGCCTCGTGCACTACAACACGGTCGACGAGGTCGATCGATTGCTTTCGGCGCTAAGGGGAATGGCCGAACCATCACGTTCCCATCCGTAGAGAAGTCGCTCGCAAGCAAGTTGCCGCCGCCAGACGTAGCCCGCTGCGTCTGGACTACCGGATGTCCAGAAACACATCAGCCTGGGACGTAGTCCCAGGCTGATGGGGAGCGCGACCACAAGACACAAACTGAAATATCCAACCGACGCGCGAAAACTTTGCGCACCAATCCGAGAACTTCTATGGCCAGCGCTTGGCAGTATCGTCCCAGCCTGCCGCGCGCACCGGTTGCGCCGCCGCCACCACGGGTGGCGATGGGATGCGGAGGGGCGCCTGCGGCCCATTCACGGCAGCGGCCAGTGCTGGTTTCGCCATGTCGGAGTTCATTTCTTTTTCTTCGGAGAGCAATGGCGCCACCAGCCGCAGAGCCTCTACTTCTTTCTCCAGCCGGGTCAACTCCATTTCTTTCTGCCTCAGAACCTCGTAAACATTCTTCATAACCTTGGCACCTGCGGTCGTCATTTTTATGCAGCTTTTCTCGAACTTTATCAGACTTACCTGCGTTGTCAAGCCATTATACGCCGACGATGTTACCTCAAAAGCGCCGGCGCCAATCTCAGCCGATCTGCGAAATCCCTTGCCCGGCAAGGTTTTCGCCGGATATTCACAGCGTTATGACGCAATCCGACTGTTAAATATCTTCCATGCACTGGCCCGGCATCGTTTAACGCACTTCTCCCCTGCGTCTGTGAAAAATATTGTTCCAGATTGCACAAAATCCTGTCACCCGCCTGTGGACAGCCTGCACTCAGCTGAAAATAAGTTAGATAGAGTTGCGATGTTTTCGTTGACTCAAACTTTAAAAGGAGTACAACAAGATCGTTCTTTGACCGTTTCTTAAGTTTTTCCGGTTGGTGCGGCGTCCGGGGCTCAAGCTGAGTCACTCTCCACATTGCAAAATGCGGAGAGAAGGCAAGTAAGGGTCTATAGCAAAGCGCTGGTCGAGGAGAACGGGAAGCCCAGTCGAAGGCAGGATAGAGTTCCGAGGCGTCGAGTAGGTTTGTCCGGTTGGCGGTGAGCCCGGAGCCCAAGCAAAGATCGCACGCAGCGCGCCCGCAAGGGAAGCAGCACAGCAGGTCAAGCGAGGGTCTAACGCGAGCTACTGGCTGAGATGAATGGACTCAACATCACCTCGGAACTCTTAATTTTTGGGAGGAACCCTCCGCTCTCAGCCAGTAGCTTTCGATTTCCTTCTCCAAAGTTTGCCGATTCAACTCCAGTCACTCCAGTAAATTCCAAGACCTGAAAGCCTTCGTGCTGGCTGATAACTGAGACCTCACAACCGACAACTGCACCCTGCCCTAGTCCACATGCTCCCCGATCTCGAAACTTTCTTCCGCCAGGGGCAGCACATCCCGTTCTCCCGCTACCCAAACGTAAAGCGTAGGCAGCAAGAATACGCTCATGACGAGAGCCGCAATCAAGCCTCCAACGATTACGATCGCAAACGGCCGCTGAGAATCGGAGCCGATGGCGTGTGAAAGAGCTGCAGGCAGTAAACCCAGAGTCGCCACCAGCATCGTCATCATGATCGGACGCAATCTCAGCACGGCTCCTTCCACCGCAGCATCCTCAACTGCGAATCGCCGTGCCCGCAACTGGTTGATGTACTCCAGCATGATCACGCCGGTCTGCACCGACACGCCAAACAGCGCCAGGAAACCCACGCCCGAGGAAACGCTAAAGTTGGTACCGGTAAACCACAGCGCCAGCAACCCGCCAATGGGTGCGATCGCCACATTCACCATGATTAGCAGCGCCCATTTGAATGATTTAAACATCGTATAAAGAAGGATGAAGATGATCAGAATGGTGATGGGCAGCACGATGAGCAGCCGTGCGTTGGCTCGCTTCTGGCTTTGATACTCACCTTCCCAATAAATGGTGTATCCAGTGGGCAGTTTGACCCCGTCATTGACCTTCTTGATGGCTTCTTCCACGGTGCTGCCGAGATCGCGGCCACGCACACTATATTTGATCGCCACATACCGCCGGTTGCCCTCGCGATAAACTTCCGACGCGCCATCGCTCACGCTGATCTTGCACAACTGTGCCAACGACACGCGTTCTCCCGTGGGAGACAGCAGTCGAATACTCTCAATCGCCTCTTCCGTGTTCCGGTATTGCGGCAAATAGCGTAGCGTCAGGTCGTATCTCGCTTCGTCTTTAAGCACTTGTGTGAGCGCATTTCCCCCCACCGCGGTTTGAACTGCATCCTGCACATCGGAGACGTTGATCTGATAACGAGCGCACGCAGCGCGGTCCACCGTCACATTCAGATTCGGTTGCCCCAGAACGCGAAACACTCCCAGATCTTCAACCCCTTTAATCCCACGCATGATGTTGACGACTTCGTCGCTCTTCGCTTCGAGCACTTTCAAATCGTCGCCATAAATCTTGGTGGCCAGCGCACCTTTTACTCCGCTCACCGCCTCTTCCATGTTGTCTTCGATCGGCTGCGAGAATCCCCACACCACGCCGGGGATTTTATCCAGTTCGCGTTGCATGGCGGCAATGAGTTCATCTTTATTCTCATGAAATACAGACCGCCATTCTTCTTTTGGCTGGAGGTCGACAAAGAATTCAGTATTAAAAAATCCCGTAGTATCCGTTCCGTCATCCGGCCGCCCCACCTGGCTGGTGCATTGCGGAACCTCCGGAAAGGAGCCAAGGATGATCCGCGCTTGATTCGCTACCCGTATCCCCTCGGCTGGACCGGTGCTGGGCGCAAGTGTGCCCCGCACCCAGAGCGCGCCTTCATCCAGGTGAGGCAAAAATTCGGAGCCGATGGCGCCGCCGAATGCCAGATAATTTCCTACCGCCACCATAATCAACACCACGCCGATGGTGATTGCCCGATGGCGAATGGCCCACCGGACTGCGATGCGATAGCGTTCAATCAAAAAGTCCATCACCGGGTTGTGCCACTCGCTCGCTCCTTTTTGAAAAGCGAAACTTGCCAACACCGGCGCAATCACAATCGAGAACAGCAATGCTCCCGCCAGCGCAAACGCCACCGTCCACGCCATGGGATGAAACAACCGGCCCTCAACCCGCTGCAGCGTGAAGATCGGTAAATAAGCGGTGATAATAATGGCAATCGCATAGAACACGGGACGCTGGACTTCGTGCGATGCCTCGCCGATTTTTTCGCTCGGCGTTTTGCCGTTTCCATTCCTGTGTCCCAGGTGGCGCACAATGTTTTCCACCATCACCACCGCGCCATCCACCACCATGCCGAAGTCCAACGCACCCAACGACAGCAAGTTGGCCGGAATGTGCCTCAGGTCCAGACAGATCGAGGCAAATAACAAGGAGAATGGAATCGTCGCCGCAACGATCAGCGCGCCCCGAACATTCCCCAGGAACAAGAACAGGATGATCGATACTAGGATCATTCCTTCCGTCAGATTGTGCAGAACCGTGTGACTGGTAAAGTGCACCAGGTCGCTGCGATCGATAAACGGAACGATCTTCACGCCCGGCGGCAGGATGTGATCATTTAGTTCTTCCACCTTCTTGTGAATGCCTTGCAGCGCCGTATCCGCCGCCGCGCCTTTTCGCAACAGCACGATGCCTGACACCACATCGTCGTTGTCGATGATCTTGCCGTCTTCGCGGTGAACCGATTTGGCAAATTGCCCCAGCCGAATCTTCGGACCTTGCGAAACCACCGCAACATCCTTCACCCGTAGCGGCGTTCCATTCTTGGTCATAATCACCGTCTCCGCGATATCCTGCGACCGGTCGACCAATCCAACCGCGCGCACGTTGATCTGCTGAAGACCTTCCTGTATGAAGCTGCCGCCTGCGTTGGTGTTGTTGTTGGTGAGTTGCTGCTCGATTTGCGCCAGGCTCAGGCCGTAGGCAATCAATTTGTTTGGATCGACTCGCACCTGGTATTCGCGCGTAGGGCCGCCAAAGCTGGAAACATCGACGATATCCGGCACGGCTTTGAAATTCTTTTCGATGACCCAGTCCTCAATCGACTTTAGTTCCATTGCGTCGTATGCCGGATTGGTGCTGTGCAGAGTAAAGAAATAAATCTGGCCAACCGGGCTCCAGTCCGTGCCCATCTGCGGATTGATACCCGGCGGCAGCGTGACCTGGCTCAGCCTCTCCAGAACCCTTTCACGGTTCCAGTCGTTGTCCGATTCGTCGTCGAAGATCAGCTTCAGGTCGGAAAGTCCGAACAGCGAAAACGAGCGCAGATGCACGACGTGCGGAATGCCGTTCATCGCTGTCTCCAGCGGAATCGTAACCTGCTGTTCAATTTGCTCGGCGGAAATCCCCGGCCATTGCGTGATGACCTCTACGTAGTTGTCGGCCACGTCGGGGTACGCCTCGATCGGGAGCTCACGGAAGGCCACAATGCCCGCTGCAAACAGCAGAAGTGCAAAAGCCAGCACCAGCAGCCGATTGCTCAGGGCAAAATCAACGACTCGGCGAATCATCTATTGCTCCACCGTGTTTTGCAGAACCAACGCATTCGATACCACCTGATCTCCCGGCTTCATTCCTGAAGTAACTTCCTGCAGGTTGTTGGGCAGCATCTTTCCCGTGACCACCTCCAGGCGCTTGAAGTGACCCGAGCCCAGGGGGGCGTAAACCCATTCGCGATCATGCAAGTGGAGGACTGCGGTCGACGGAACAGCCGCTCGTGTCTCCGCCTTCTTCCCATAAAAAGTCGCCGTCACAAACATTCCCACACGCATCAGCCCCGGATTCAGTACTTCCAGGCGCACCTTGGCCGTTCGGATCGTGGGATCCAGCACCGGCAGAATGTTGTCGATGCGCCCCTTGAAAACCTTGCTCGGATAAGCGCTCAACCGGATCTCCGCGCCCTCGCCGACGTGCACCGCATCCAGATCATTTTCGTAAACGTCGCAAACGATCCAGACGTAAGAAAGGTCAGAGATGGTGAATGGATTCGGCGATCCCAGCCCTTGAACGCCCGAAGCATTCGTGATCTGCTGATCGGTAATGATCCCGGAAATCGGGGCGAGGATGTCGACAATCCCTGAAGGGTGATCCTTGTCCACGCCTAGAATTTTGAGTTGCTCGGTGGACGCATCCAGATCCGCTTGCGCATTCTTGGCGGCGTCCTCCGCCTGCTCCAGAACGCTCTTGGCGACCGCGCCCTTTTCGTAGAGAGTTTGTTGCCGCTGCAGATTCAATCGCGCCAACAGTTCGTCATTCACCGCTTTGCGATAATTCTGGTAGGCTCCGGAGACATCGTTGCTCTGCACTCTCAGCAACAGTTGACCCTTTTTCACCACATCGCCCAGCCGCGCCTTTACTTCCACCACTCGCCCAGCGGCCAGCGAAATCACCGGCACGGCGCGCGATATGTCAGGCTGCACCACGCCCGTAACGTTGAGCGCGGGCGCCGCTTTGAATTCGATCGCTGTTACCAACGGAAATAGCTCCGGATGATCGACCTTGAAATTATTCGCGTCCAGATCGGGCAGCACCACCGGAGTCGGCGGGGCTTCGGCCTGCGGATTAGCTTTGCCTGCATTGCACCCGGCCAGGACAAAAGCGAGAGCCAGACACCATCCAGTCCCGGCATATTTGAAGGATCGAGTTTTCATTGCAAAACCTCGCGCCCAACCGCCTGGTTCAATTGCGCCCCCGCGGTCAAATACGAACCCACCAGATTTACGTAATTCAATTGCACGCTGCGGTAGTCGCTCTCAGCGTTCAGAAAATCCAGCAGCGAAGCCCCACCATTCTGGTAAGAAAATAAGATTGTGTCTCGCACCCGCACCGCCTGTGCGAGATATTTCTGCTTGTATGCCCGCAGTAGCGTCAGGTTGCTGGCCAGGGTGGCGTACGCCGAATCCACATCGCTGAACACCTGCGCTTGCGCCGCATCGCGCAACCTTTCGGTGCGGGCAATGTCCAATTTCGTATGCAGCTTGTTTCCCTGATTGCGATCAAAAATGCGCAAAGGAAAATCCACGCCCACGCCAAAATAAAAATCAATCGGCGGATTCCGGCCCACGTCGAAGCTGATTGTCGGATCCGTCGATCCATTGGCGACAGCCAGTTTGTAGTCCGTCTGCGCCTTGTCGACCGTTTGTACAGCCGCCTTCAAGTCCGGACGATTGTCCAGCGCGATCTGCCGGTAAGCATCCAGAGCCTCGACCTGGTCGTTGAAGTCGAACACGCCTGCGACGTCAAACTGTTCCACCGGAGTCCGGTCGTTCAGCAGCATGAGCATCTGAATTTTTGCCGTTCTTAAATTCACGATCGCCGTCTGCACGTCAGACTCGTACTGCACCCTCTGCAACTCCAGTCGATCCATGTCGATCTGCGCGATGTCACCTGCTTGTAAACGGTCGTCGCTGATCTTCAACACGTGGTCGTAATAATCCAGATTCTCCTTCGAAACCTGCAGCACCGCCTTGGCCTGCAGCGTCTGCACAAATTCGCTGCGCAGGTTGAACAACAACCCGCGTTCCAGATCGTTCTGCTGCGAAATTCCAATCGCCGACCCCTTCTTTGCACTCTCCGTCCGCAACTCGCGCTTGTGCCCACGCTCGTGCAGATAGCTGATCGTGGCCGAGGGCAGCAAGTAAGCGAACGGCCCATGGTCCGGGCCAACAGTGAAAGGAGAAATCTGATCCGACAGCAACCCCAGGGTCGGATTCGGCCGCAGATGCGCCGTAATCTCATCTGCTTGCAGTTCGCTGATATTTAATTTGCCCGCCAGCAGCGTTGGGTTGTTCAGCTCCAGCCGCTCCTTCACCTGTTCCCACGTCCAAGCTGGCGGAGTTGGAGTCTGCGTTTGCGCCGCCGCCCAACCCGCGGTTACGCCCAGCAGAATCAGTACAGCCCACTTGCGTGAGATTCTTGTTCGCATCAATCACTCCAAAAATCGCTCTTGGATCGGCAGCCATTAGGAGATCCGGCGCGCTCTGTATGACTTTGACCTTGCCCTACAGTCTTATTGGTAGAAGTAGATGCATGATGCAGTCCCTGAACCGCATCGCGTCCATCGTCAGACGAAGTCGACCAACATGGGTCAACACAGTAAAGGCTCCATGACGATGATTCCACCAGACTGATCGGCGAACTACCCGAGGAGGGAACTGGGAGGAGCGCGGCCCGCGTGCAAATCGCAACGCCTCGCGAGCGGCACCAAAATTGAGTCAGAAACTTCAAGCAGACCGATTACCGGAGGAGGCGCCCACACCGCACTCGCCGCCGGTGGTCCCTGCAGCCGGTTTACCCAAGCAGAATGTTTTTCGCCTCCAGCCTGCCGCACCGTGCGCTTGCTGGTGGCCGACTCTTCCATCTCGGCCCGCATCGCGTGCAGATCGTCCGTAGCCGAGATCACCGGAAACAACAGCACCACCACGCAGCCCAGCGCCAGCAAACATTGCAGGGCAGTGACCCTGCACGCCACTCGCGCTCCCTCGCCGCGCCGCCATAACCAATAGGCCGGAAGCGCCATCAAGATCCACACGAGATTCAGCAGCAATTCCATACGCAGGTAATTCACAACAGATGCAACCACAAGTTTTTCAAAAATGGCAAATTGAAGCAACATAACCATCGTACTAAGAGTGGCCAGTGATCAGGGGTCAGCAAAGCCCGATTTCCTCTTCCACTGATCACTATCCACTGCCTTACGGCCCCACCGCCACCTGCAGCGGCGCTGGAGTCTGCAGTTGCTCCTTGTAAATTGCATTTCGCTTCGGCACCTCGCCATTCGCGTTCACGTAGATCACATAAGCGCCGTGCGGCAGATTCTCGCCGAAAGGCAGCGCCATCCCGATCGTGCCCCTCCTCAGCGGAAAGTGCTGATACCCAATTTCGGTGGCTCTGCCGTTCTCCGCCACTGCCTTCACGTCGAACGTTAAATCAACGTCATCCACAGTCGCATTTGAAACCTCCACACTGCCCTCGATCCGGCCTCCCACTACATGCGGTGGATTTTTCCATGCCAGCGTGATCGCCTCTACCACTTTGATCGAGAATCCCTTCTGCACGCCCTGCCGCGGTTGTCCGCCATCCTTCACCGACACCACGAACTGAAATGTACCCGCCCGCTCCGCCTGACCGTGCAGCACGCCGTTATCTTCTAGTTTGATCCCCGGCGGCAGAGCTCCAATCTCCACCCGCCAGCGCAACACCGGCACATAGTTTCCGCGACCTTGAAAGACCACTTGATACGGTCCACGCGGATACGTGTTGGGCAACTCCGTCGGCTCAATCGCCAACCCATCATCCACGGCCGCGATTTTTCCCGAGCCAGCGTTCCCTTGCGTCTTCGTAGCCGGCGGCGGATTCGCTTGCCCCGCCTGTCCCCAGGCAGACACACTTATGAGTACCGCAAGCGCGCACGCCGCGGTCCTCAGATACTTTGTGCGTCCGAATCTCAATCCACTTTTCATTCGCGAAACGAAACTTTTAAATCCCGAATGTTGTCGTTAAATAAGGCGTGTCATCCTGAAGTTATTAAAGCTATTAAAGACTTGTGCAACCGACTGCGATGTCTTCCGTCCTCGTCCAACCCAGTTTGCTACTTAACATCGTATCGGAATTCTCCTCATCCCTGCACGCACGTCGCCGAAAAGTTGCTCCGAGATAGGATGCAGAAACGCCGAGGCACTCTTCAGACTCGGAATGTAAAGATATGTATATCCTGCACTTGCCGAATTTTTTTTCTTTTCGCGCGCTACTTATTTTCCTGGTGCGGGTTGAATCAAACTAGATAGACCTGTGCTAATCTCGCATCAAAGATCACAAGAATCCACGCTCGAGTTTTTCCAGGGGGAAGTGAAGTTATGTCAGTACGCACCCTATTCGTTTCGCTCCTCGCACTCTCCGGACTTCTGTTCTTAGCCGGCTGCGGTAGCAGTGGCACCACGATTACCAATCCGGTGGCCCCGCCCAGTGGCAATTTCAGCAATAGTAACCTGAATGGTACCTACGTCTTCTCGGTCTCCGGTGCCGACGAAGCCAGCGGAGCGCCCTACACTATTGTCGGCACTTTCACCGCCAATGGTGCCGGCGGCAATAACAAGGGGACCATCACAGGTGGAACTCTCGACATTAACGACGCCAATACCACCGAGTTTACCTCTGGGCCCGTCTCTGGCGTGTCGATCAACAGCAACAGCAGCTACAGCGTTTCCGTGGACGGACGAGGACAAGCCACAATCGGCACAAACATTGGGAACGGCTTCCCGAACCTGGTATTTGATTTCGTCCTTTCGTCAAGCTCCCACGGTCTGATCACTGAATTTGACAGTTTCGGCACGGGCAGCGGCACCATCGATGCGCAGGCATCCGGCGTCACGCCGTCGGGCTCTTACGCCTACATCCTTTCCGGAGCTACCTACAGTGGCACTCCCTTTGCCACCGTTGGAAACTTCACCCTTGGGTCCGGCGGAGCCATCACGTCCGGCGTCGCAGACTTTAACAATGGCGCCGTTACGATTTCCGCCGCGGAGGCACTCACAGGCACCGTCGCGGTAGCCTCTACTCCTTCGACAACGCTAATCACTCAGCAGTATCCGTTGCTCACTTTCGACGTGTTTCCGGTGAGTGCGACGCAGCTTAAGTTTATTGAGATGGATACGAATGGAACGTTGTCCGGTGACGCTTTTTCTCAAACCACCGCCACCATACCAGCCGAAACTCTGGCTTTTACACTCCAGGGCTTCTTGGCGTCGGGCACGTTTGCCGCCGGCGGTTTTATGGTCACCGATGGCGCGGGCAACATCACCAACGCCTCCACCGAAGACTTCAACGACAACGGAACTCTTTCCCCATCGACCCCGGTGCCGTTCACGGCCATGTACGCTGCTGACGGCACGAACGCTGGCCGGTACACTCTAAGCGGTTTCACCGGCTTTACTCCCGCAAACACAGGCGTAAACCTAACTTATGCCGCCTATCCATCCACCGGTGGCTTGCTTTTGTTGGAAATCGACACCATCGGAATCACCTCCGGGGCGGCCTATATGCAGACACCGAGCGCAACCTTTGCCGCCTCATCGCTAGGCTACGGGTTGAACCTCTCAGGCGTCGATGGTCCGGGGACCACGTCCGCAGCTGAAGTGGATGACATTGCGGAGTTCACTGCCAACCCCAGCGGAACCACCGTCACCGGCCTGATCGATGAAAACTCTACCGCCGGCTCCACTACGTTTGATCAGGTTGTGAACGGCACATACGGCACCATATCCACCGGACGTTACGGCATCTCCGCCACTACCGGTACCAGCAGTTCGCCCGGCACCTTGCTCGGCGGATTCAACCTCACCCTATACACCGTGGATGGCACAACCTTCCCGTTCATAGAATCAGACGCCGGCCAGGTTTCGACGGGAGTGATCGTGCAGCAGAACGTTTCTTCGTCTTCGTCGGCGGTAGCACACTCCCAGATGTTCGTGCCGCATCGTCTAATTCGCGCGCGTGCGGTGCGGCAGAAGAAGAATTGATTCATCTACAACAACCATCGGGCGCGGCCACCAATCCGCGCCCATTCTTTTCCAGCACTCAGTTCCATTCTCTTCAACCCTTCGTGACCTTCGTTACCTTTAATCGGTGACCACCCTTCAAGCACAATGACTCTGAACTCTTCATGAAGATTGCGGGAGTCGAATTTGCCCTGCCACCGTTTCCTACGTGCTCTCATTTTTGTGATCGTCGCCGCTTCCCTGGCCGTGGCACGCGACCTCGCCCTGGTTTCCAACAAGACGAACACTGTTTCTGGCGTCTCAATCGGCGAGTTGGTCAAGGTTTGCAAAGCCCAAACCAATCGCTGGCCTGACGGCAAACCCATCACCTTCGTCATGCGCTCCCCGTCCTTGCCGGAAATGAAGATGGTTCTGGAAAAGGTCTACGACATGTCCGAGAGCGAGTTGAGCAGTCTCATCGTTACCTCGAATCAGGGACGCGCAGCCCATCCCGCCATCCTCGTCGCCACTTCCGACGAAGAACTGGTGAATAAGGTAGCCTCCACACCGGGAGCGCTGGGCGTCGTCGATGTGTACTCGATTAACAGCAGTGTTGCCGTCATCAAGATCGGAGGCAAACTCCCGCTCGAACCCGGCTACCTTTTGCACGGAAACTAGCAAGTGGCCGGCGATCACTGATAAGGTCAGTGAAATCAGGTCGTACCGAGTATTTGCTGACCACTGATCACTGACCACTGATCACTGGCCACCGACCACCGACCACCGACCACTGATTTATGACAGCTCCAGGCAAGAAACTCGCGCCGGCCCGGCCCTCTTCGGGCTATGTTCGCCGCTACCCGCGTTTCGCGCTCGATGTGCGCGTGCAAGTACGGATGTTTCAGAACGGTGCATTCCTCAATTGCTGGGGACGCTCCACTGAGTTCGGTCAGGATGGCATCGGCGCCACGCTTACTGGAGAACTTGAAAACGGCGAAATCGTTTCACTCGAAATTCCTCTGCCCTTCAGTCCTTATCCCTTGCAAGTTCGCGGCATTGTCCGCTATCGCCAGGGCCTTCGCTACGGCTTTGAATTCCTCACTCTTAGCCCCGCCCAGCGCGATACCATCGCCCGCGTCTGCGAAATACTCGCCGCCAGCAGTGACCAGCGAGTCTAAGATTTTACTGACCACCGGCCACCGATCACTGGCCACTTTTTTCATTCCATTACCTCAGTAACTTTCGAGCAAAGTATCGGCGTTCTACTATCGATTTTGTTGGCATCAGAGGGGGAGCTATCAATGGGTGGTCGTGTCACCCGGTCTGCACAATCCGGGGAAATTCTCCGTGCCAATCGCTTGCGCGAGTCACTTGAGTGCGGAGCCACACCTTCGTTTATTCCTCCTGGCATCCCCGCCTCCGTCGAACCAACATCTTTGTCCTGGAACCCGGTCGAATCGACTCCCAGCGCAACCAGTCAGGAAGATCTCGATCTTCGCCGCCAGTTTCTCGAACAACTCTTTGAGAATTCTCCCGACGCCCTGGTAATGGTCGACTCTGCTTTCCGTGCGCAGTGCGTCAATCTCGAGTTTCAGCGCCTCTTTGGATATTCCAGCGAGCAAACTCTGTCGCAACCAGTCGACTCGCTCATCCTTCCTCCCGATCGCGCCGCCGAATCTCACTGGATCGTGCAATGCCTGCAGCGCGGCGAACCAATCACCCTCGAAACTCAGCGTCGTCACCGGGATGGAACCCTGCTCGAGGTCTCCGTCACCATGGCGCCCTGTATGATTAACGGGCGCATCGCCGCCTTCTATTTTCTCTATCGCGATATCTCTGATCGCAAGCGCGCCGAAGCCCTTGGTTCCGTGCTCTATCGCATCGCCGAGAAGGCGGGCGCCACTGACGATCTGCAACAATTCTTTGCTGCCACTCATGGCATCGTCGACGAACTCATGTTCGCCCGCAATTTTTCCATTGCCCTTCACGATCCCGAGTCGCAACTGCTCAGTTTCGCGTATTTCGTCGATGAGCGGGAGTCCGCTCCTGCACCAGCCAAAGCCGCACGTGGTCTTATTGAATACGTGCTGCGATCCGGCGAACCGCTGCTCTGTTCTCCGGAGCTCTTTGAGAGATTGCGTCAGCGCGGCGAAATCGACCTTGCGCGTCCCCCTGCCCTTCATTGGCTCGGCATCCCCTTGAAGGTGAACCATTCTGTCCTCGGCGTGATGGTTCTCAAAAGCTACTGTGAGAACTCACCGCTCACCGAACGTGATAAAGAAGTCCTCACCGTGATCTCGCGGCAATTGGCCGCCACCATCGGTCACAAGCGCAATGAGCAGGCCCTGCGCCGCTCCGAAGTGCGCTACCGGTCGCTGGTTCAGACCGCCGTTCACGGAATTTATCGTTCCAGCTTCGAGGGACAGTTTCTCGACGTCAATCCAGCCCTCATCGGCATGCTGGGATACGACTCCGCCCTCGAAGTGCTGGCTCTGGATCCACGGAAAGATGTCTTCCTCGATCCCGGCGAATGCACCCGCCTGGTGGAAGAATTCCGCCGCACCGGGCGCGTGGATGGCTTCGAAGTTCGCTGGAAGCGCAAGGACGGAGCCAGTATCATCGTTCGCATCAGCGGTCGCGCCGTGGCCAAGGAAGACGAGCCCGCCGATGTTCTCGAAGCCATCGCCGAAGATGTTACCGAGCGCCGCGTACTCGAAGATCAATTCCGCCAATCGCAAAAAATGGAGGCTGTCGGCCGTCTCGCCGGAGGCATTGCTCACGACTTCAATAATTTGCTGATGGTCGTCAGCGGCTACACCGAGGTCATGCTCGACCGTCTCACCCCGGGAAATCCTCTGTATGCCAAGGCCGAAGCCATTCAGCAAGCCTCCGATCGCGCCACCGCACTCACGCGCCAGCTTCTCGCCTTCAGCCGCAAACAGCACCTCGAACTCAAAGTCATCGACGTCAACGCCATCGTGAAAGACATGGAGCGCCTGCTGCGCCCTCTCATTGGAGAAGATATCGAACTCACCACTTGTCTCGCTCCCGCCATCGGCTGCACCCGCGCCGATGCCGGACAACTCGAGCAAGTCATCATGAATCTCGTCGTCAACGCCAAGGACGCAATGCCCAACGGCGGAAAGATCTGCATTCGCACCACCAGCGTCACTCTCGACGCTTCCTATCGTCCCGAAAACACTTTCATCAAGCACGGTCCCTACGTCATGATCTCGGTCAGCGACAATGGCGAAGGCATGGACCACGAAACCCAGGCCCGTATTTTCGAACCTTTTTTCACCACCAAGGAAAAGGGCAAAGGCACCGGCCTCGGACTTTCCACCGTCTACGGCATCATCAAGCAAAGTGGCGGCTACGTTTTCGTGCAGAGCGAACTCGGCCGCGGTACCGTCTTCACCATCTATTTTCCGCGCGTCGATGGCCCCTCCGAGGTTCTCGGCACGGCTCCGGCGACTCTCGCCGTCGCTGGCGGTTCCGAGACTATCCTTCTGGTGGAGGACGAAGAGTCAGTTCGCCAACTCGTACGCGAAACTCTTGAGTCCCGCGGCTATCGCGTCCTCGAAGCCAGCGATGGCAACGCTGCTCTCGCCGTTGCGGCGCGCCATCCCGACAAGATCCACCTCATTATTACCGACGTCGTCATGCCCGGCCTCAGCGGTCACGAACTCGTCCAGCAACTCCTACCAGCGCGCCCCGGCACCCAAGTTCTTTATCTCTCGGGTTACGCCGAAGACGCCTTCGCCAACCCCCTCCCCGCCGAAGGACAAAAAGCTTTCCTGCAAAAGCCGTTCACCTTGCAGAGCCTCTCCCGCAAAGTCCGCGAAGTCCTCGGCCCGCCCGCCAACTGATCTCGCTTGAGATCCTGCTTGGTTGTCATCCTGAGCGAAGCGAAAGCCTGCCCTGAGCGAAGGCGAGGAGATCTATGCAACTCGCAGCCGTCGATGCTGCCGCAGCGCACCCCGTGCCGCGTGCGCAACCGTGGAAGACCGGCCCCTCAGCGCCGCTCTACGATGACGCGGATTTTGCGTGGCGCAGCGCTTCAGCGCTGCCATAAGCTGTCCCACAAGAGTGGGCTTCAGCCCCCGAGGTCTCCGGCGTAAAATTCTCTTCGCAACCGCGACGCCACCGCCATCATCCAACTTTAGGAGTCCACTTCGCCTGAATCCGTGCTCCCGCTCCCGTCATCAGTACAATAAGAACCCAGGAGGAAACATCATGGCTCATGAACTACCGCCTCTGCCCTACGACTACGCGGCGCTCGAACCCGTTATCGACAAGCAGACGATGACCCTGCACCACGACATGCATCACGGTGCCTACGTCAAGAATCTCAACGCCGCAATCGAAAAACATCCCGACCTCGCCAACAAGTCCGCCGAGGATCTCATTCGCAACCTCAACTCCATTCCGGAAGACATTCGCGCCGCGGTCCGCAACAACGGGGGCGGCCACGTCAACCACACCATGTTCTGGAAGATCATGAAGCCCAAAGGTGGCGGTGATCCCACTGGTCCCATCGCCCAGGTCATCACCAAGATTTTCGGCAACTTCAAAGATTTTCAAGCCAAGTTCAACGACGCCGGTACCAAACAGTTCGGCTCCGGATGGGTCTGGCTCGCCGGCAAGCAAGGTGGCGAGGTGCAAGTCATCTCCACGCCCAACCAGGACAGCCCGATTTCGCAAGGCCTCTTCCCCATCTTCGGCAACGACGTCTGGGAGCACGCCTACTACCTCAAATACAACAACCGCCGGCCGGAATATCTTGCCGCTTGGTGGAACGTCATTAACTGGGACGAAGTCAACGTCCGCTACGAAGCCTTCAAATCGGGCAAGTCAGTCCAGGAACCGGCGCTGGCGCACCGATAGGATGTGTGCACGTGTGGGGCGGACACTCCCGTCCGCCTCTTTTCACCTTGATTCTGTCGCCAGTAACTATATAGAGACAGCCGCCTCGGCTGTCCCGCCCAAGCGAAGCAAAGGCGGAACGAAACAGGGTCAGCAGGACAAGGAAAGACCCCGCGATGAGCGGGGCTTTTTTCTTCCAGTACTCACGCTTGCAACTCCTATGCCGCCGTCTCCGCATACTCATCTGGCTCGGCCTCAAATTGCTTCCTGCAATCCTCCGAGCAGAAAAAATATTTTTTCCCCTCAAACTGCGTATGGAACTCTGATCGCTCATCCACGCTCATTCCACAAACAGGATCCTTCATTCTGATTCCTCCACTTAAAGATTTCTTCGTTAACGCAAAAATGTCTTCGTTCTCTCTGCTCTCCAAGTGACTGAGGCTGCTCGCCTTCCCCTACTGCGATTTTATTCTTTACAATCCAGTCTGGAAATTTCTTCCTTCTCCATGCACCTTTATACCCAGTAAGAACACTCGGAACTATCGCCTCATCTTGCCCGCTTCCATCTCCAAGCTTCATGCGCGTCAACAGACAATTTCGCCATCTCTTTCTATTCCTCGCGCTCTATCTATCTGACCTTCTGTGCAATAGTGGGCGTCTTCGTAGCGGACCGAACCCTGCACCCCGTCCGTCGTTCCCTGAGTTCAGAAACGGAATCAAGCATGCGGGAAATGTCTCAAGTTCTCGGTTCCGACCTTGAAAATGTTTCCGTTATTACGACAGATGCGGTCACGCTCCGCGCCTGGACCTTCATCCACACCGCGGCCACAACGATGCTGTTATTCTTCTCCATGGACTCGCCGACAATCGCCTCGGTAGGACCGCTCACGCGCAACTCCTTCTCGCTCACGGTTTCACTGTGCTAATGCCCGACGCGCGCGCCCACGGTGATAGCGGCGGCGATCTGGCCACCTACGGTCTCCTCGAACGGAACGACATCCACCAGTGGTTCGATCTATTGGCTGGGCACTTTCACCCAGATTGCATCTTCGGACTTGGAGAATCCATCGGAGCCGTGGAGCTTTTGCAATCTTTCTCAGTCGAGCCCGGCTTTTGCGCCGTCGTTGCTGAATCCTCCTTCTCAACTTTTCCTGAGATCGCTGTACGACCGCATGGGCCAGCCCTTTCGCCTCGGTCCCTGGTTCGGACGCACAGCCTTATTACCCGTCGTCGGATTTGCTTTCCTGAGAGCCCTCTGGAAATATGGGCTCAACCTGCGGGAAGCTTCGCCCGAAGATTCAGTCGCAGCTTGCGTCGTTCCAGTTCTCCTCATTCATGGCCAGATCGACGGCAATATTCCGCTTCGTCACTCTTGCCTCATCCACGCGCGCAATCGAAATACAGTTCTCTGGAGAGAGTTCCCAGCGCTGATCACTGCGGAGCAATGAGCGCAGCTTCGCAAGAATTTGAACAACGCGTGCTCGCATGGTTCTCCGTGTACTCCCCAAACCAAAAAGTGACCACTACCCACTACCCGCTGATCACCGATCTCTGCCCACTGCCTTTCTGTATTTCCTGTGCAACTTCTGTGGACAACCCGTCCCCCCACTCCTCCTGACTTTTCTCCTCGTGCTTTCGCCTTGCTCAATTACCGCCCTGCAAGCGCCTTGGAGGATATCTTCGGCGAGATTGTCGATCCCTTCGACTTCGTAAAAATTTGCATCCAAGATTTTCCTCAACTGCACCAAAAATACTGAATTGACCCCGCAGCCTTTCGCTCGTACATTTTCACTTATCCTCATTCCAAAAACTAAATGGAACTCCGCCGATGACATACTAGGCATTAGGCGAACAGGAACTCTCGGCAACATCCGTCATCAATCATCATTCACCATCGGTGGAAACTGGTTAGTACTCATGAAAGCAACAGGCCCATGGATTACGTACCGCACTCGTTTTCTGGTCAAAGCCAAACAACTCACCAAATGCTTAACCTTCACCGACGTTCTGGGCCGTCAGCAGTCCGGGCGAAAGGGCGATTACCTCGTCGAATCCTCCGAAGGCATTCTTTGCATCGCGCCTCGGCGAATCTTCGAGGATATCTACGTCCCCTTGCTGGTCGGAGCAATATCCGACAACATTGCCACTCCGTGGACCGCCTTTGCGGAGCGAGAGCGCCGCACCGAACAAGACCGGGTCTTGCCGTAGCTGGTCCTCGCACGCAAGCCTGTTTTCAGCCATCCTCAACTTTATGAACCGAATATGAATTCGACATGTGGAAAACGAATCGACCACCCCGGCATCAAGCCTGTCATTGCTGGAGATACAACCTGTAGTGTTTGCCTCTTGACAGGTACAATAAGCGGGAGTAACTTTGCAGTCCCATGGCTTTGAAACTCGCCTCGCGGGAACGGGGCGACTTTCGGCTGACGAAGTAGAAGAGAGTCGTCAAGGCGGGATGGCGTCAGGCCAGAGGTGATCCGACGCCACCTCCGTAAACTTAAGAAGTGCGAAAACGCGGCCATTACGGCGGTCCGGTAGCCGGAAGCCCGAAGCCGGTTCTAGAAACTGCGGCGACCGTTCCCCGACCCTCCCCGGGTGAACGATGGTTAATGACGACATCTGTCTGCTGGCAATGCCGTGAAAGTGCGGTCCGTCAGCGCTGCGTTAAATTTGCGGAAAGGATCTGCCTTTTAGCCCCAATTTGGAGGAGCCCTGCATGGAAGCTTTAACCCGCCTTGTTACCGATTCGCTGGCTCGGCACGGTTTCGATCGCCCCATCGACCCTCGCCGCCTGCAGTGGTCGCGCTGGTTTCGCTGCGAATCCCCGCATAGTCTCCTCATCGTCCCCAGCCGGCCGGGCATCTTCGCCATCGCCGAAGAGATCACGGAGTTCGGATCCGTAGGGACAGCCACCCTCGTCTATCCTGAGCTGAGTCGGAGGGGCCATCCGGAGCGTAGTTCGGCGGGCGCACCCTTGGGTGGCGCAGCGCTTCAGCGCTGCGGTTCATCCCCGCTCAAGGATTCGGCTTTAGCCGCTGAGGCAGCGCCAACAAAACGCATGCTCGCCGTGCTCCGGTTCTCCGAAGATGACGACATGGCCTTCACACTCGACCGCATGTTCACCCGCATCAATCCCATGCGCGCACTCCTTTCCTCCGGGAATTGCTTTCTCCGCTTCGTTGTCATCGAAGACCAGGACGAGCGCCGCAGCATTTGCAGTGCCCTTAATCAGTGGATGCTCTCCTCCGCCGAAAAAGCCATTGGCATTCCGGCTGCCTTCTCTTCCTCGATGGAATTGGCGCCCGTAGGCGACCGAGTGGGTACGGCCCGTGTGGGCGCCATCAAGTCCCTCGAGCATATCGCCGGCGACTCCGAAACCAATCAAGACTTTCATTGTCCTCACCCTCTCCCCGGCGGATTCTAGCCCGGCAGGGATTTTGCGTGGCGAATGGACTTTGGTAGCGCCGGGGTTTTGGGTGGTGGGGTGGCGCCGGGATTTTGGGTAGCGCAGCGTTTCAGCGCTGCGCTTAGCGCCACTATGAATTTGGGCTTTACGCCCCTGAGGTTGGGATGCAAGCAGCGCCGGTCACCAGCAGTATTGTGGAAGAGCGGCGCTTCAGCAGCCTGCCCTGAGCGAAGTCGAATGGGCCACGTCAGAAGTCAGAATGATCCGGGCTTTAGCCCCCAAAGTCTAGGAACCGTGACCTTCTGGGGCGAAGAGATCGGCTGAGGTCAGGACAGTTCAGCCGCCAAAGGCGGCGGCATTCATTAGCCCCGGACGTAAGTCCGGGGCAGGAGTTAGTAAACGGAGAGTCCCACAGGGACGACACCCCCACTACTCAGGGGCGAAAAAAGCTCTTTAAAACGCACGCTGCACCCCCGAGCAATTTCGCGTTCGGGATCGCCCAATTCCCGCCTCCGCCCCCGGGGGACGCCGAATCGGCACGCTGTCACCAGAATCTAATAAATCATGGAGAAAGCAATGCCCGAAGTCAAAACTACCCCCACCAACTTCCCCGCCAATACCGTCACTGCCAACAATGTCGCGGCCAATAAAAAGACCGCCCCCGGCCTGTCCTTCCGCCGCTTCTTCACCAAGCCCGGCGTCTCTCCCTACGACGAAGTCGAATGGGATTTCCGTCTCGCTCAGATCACTGATGCCCAAGGCAACGTGATCTTCGAGCAAAAAGACGTCGAAGTCCCCAAAGATTGGTCCGTGACCGCGACCAACATCGTCGCCTCCAAATATCTGCACGGCAAAGTTGGTACCACCGAGCGCGAGACCGGAGTCCGCCAGCTCGTCACCCGTGTCGCCGAAACCATCCGCAACTGGGGATTATCCCGGGGCTACTTCAAAACTCCCGAAGACGGCGCAACCTTCCATGACGAACTCGTCCACATCCTCGTTCGCCAATATGCCGCGTTTAATTCGCCCGTCTGGTTCAACGTCGGCTGCGATCGCATCGAGCCCAACTCCGATGCCCGCAACTGGCACTGGAATCCAAAGACGCAGCAAGTCGAGTTCGGCGTAACGGGCTATAGCAGGCCGCAGTGCTCCGCGTGTTTTATAAACTCAGTAAGAGATTCGCTGGATTCCATCCTCACTCTCGCGAAGACGGAAGGCATGCTGTTCAAGTGGGGCAGCGGTACCGGAACGAATCTGTCCCCGCTGCGCTCTTCCACGGAAGGCCTCAGCGGCGGAGGCATCGCCAGCGGACCGCTCAGCTTCATGAAAGGCTTTGATGCCTTCGCCGGCGTCATCAAGTCCGGAGGCAAGACTCGCCGCGCCGCCAAGATGGTCATACTCAATGTCGACCATCCCGATATCGTGGAGTTCATCGAGTGCAAGCAGAAAGAAGAAGCCAAAGCCCACGCGCTGGTCGCATATGGCTACGACGGTTCGCATCCCGATTCCGACGCCTATTCGTCTATCTTTTTTCAGAACGCGAACAACTCCGTGCGCGTCACCGACGACTTTATGTACGCCGTACTTCGGGATACCGATTTTTCCACCAAGGCAATCGGCGACGGCAACGTCATGAAAACCTATAAAGCCAAGGATCTTCTAAAGAAAATTTCCGAAGCCACCTGGCACTGCGGCGATCCCGGTATGCAATACGACACGACAACAAACCGCTGGCACACTTCGAAGAACACGGCGCGGATCAATGCCTCGAATCCTTGCAGCGAGTACATGTTCCTCGACGACTCCGCTTGTAACCTCGCCAGCCTGAACCTTTTGAAGTTCGCGCCCAACGGCACCTTCGACGTGGAAGCCTATCGTCACGCCGTCGACGTTCTCATCACCGCGCAGGAGATTCTCGTCGACAACGCCGGCTATCCGACCGAGATGATCATGCGCAACTCGCATGACTATCGCCCCCTTGGCCTGGGCTACGCAAATCTCGGCGCGCTATTAATGGCCGCAGGCTTGCCCTACGACTCCGACGCCGGCCGCGACTACGCCGCCTGCGTCACCGCCATCATGTGCGGCGAAGCCTATCTGCAGTCTTCGAAGATCGCGGAACAATGCGAGCCGCTCACGCCCGCAACCGAAACCGTCACAACTCGCCTCGGCATCACCGAAGCCGCGAAGATGCCCGGCGCAGCCTGCCCCGGCTGGTACATCAACCGCGAACCATTCTTGGACGTAATCCGAATGCACCGCGCCAGCGTGAACAACATAAACAAAAATAATGTCCCCACATCCCTCTACGAATCCAGCAAGCAATGCTGGGACGAAGCCCTCGCCCATGGCGAAAAGCACGGCTACCGGAATTCTCAAGTAACAGTGTTAGCCCCAACCGGCACCATAGGCTTCATGATGGACTGCGACACAACTGGGGTGGAGCCGGATTTGGCGCTGGTGAAGTACAAAAAGCTTGTGGGCGGAGGGATGATTAAGATTGTGAATCAGACGGTGCCGACGGCTTTATTTAAGCTGGGGTACGACCACGATCAGGCGAACGCCATAGTCAGTTATATCGATGCGACGGGAACCATCGAAGGGGCGCCGCATGTTGAGGACGATCATCTCGCGGTGTTCGATTGTTCGTTCAAGCCGGCCAAGGGGACGCGGTCGATTGCTTACATGGGACATCTGCGGATGATGGCGGCGGCGCAGCCGTTTATCTCTGGAGCTATATCGAAGACCGTCAATCTTCCCGAGAACGCCTCTGTTGAAGACATCATGGACGCCTATCTTCAGGCATGGAAGCTCGGTCTGAAGGCGGTCGCAGTTTATCGCGACGGCTGCAAGAAGGCGCAACCACTTTCCGCGGCGGGGACGAAGACCGCCAACTCCACCAAAGACGACGCGCGGGTCGCGGCCGCCGCGGCGCATGAGCCTGAGGATATGAATGCGCCTCCACGCGCGGTGCGGCACAAGCTGCAGGAAGAGCGCGCCTCGATCACGCACAAGTTCAACATCGGCGGGCACGAGGGCTACATCACGGTCGGGCTTTATCCCAACGGCGAGCCCGGCGAACTGTTCATCACCATGGCGAAAGAAGGATCGACGGTCAGCGGATTGATGGACAGCTTTGCGCTGGCGGTCTCCATCTCGCTGCAGCATGGCGTGCCACTGAAATTGTTCTGCGAGAAATTCGCGCACACGCGCTTCGAGCCCAGCGGCTGGACAAGCAATCCGGACATCGGCTTTGCCAAATCGATCATGGATTACATCTTCCGCTGGCTGCAGTTGCGCTTCACCGGACAGCAGCAATTGCTGTTCGAAAATCTGCGGCCGAAGTCGTCCGTGGCCAGTGGCCAGTTGCCAGAAGAAGCGGCGCCGGGAATCCGCCGTCCGGAAACCGGAACCCGCGAGCCGGGAGCCGGTTCGATTCATGCCGCCGACGCGCTGGCCGGCATCATCGACCTGGGTGACGCTCCCAGTTGCAGCTTCTGCGGCAGCATCATGACCCGCAACGGTTCGTGCTATCGCTGCGGAAGTTGCGGGAGCACGAGCGGCTGCTCGTAGGTTAGAGGCGGGCGGGGGTGCCCGCGTGGTGCCCAAGTGCGGCAGCGATGCGGCCGCTGGCTCAGCCTCTTACTTGTGCGTGACAAATTTAGCTTGTGGGGAGGCCGAATGGCGGCACGCAACGATGCGGCTGTCTCTGTTCACGATGATGACGTGGCAGGAGTTTCTCGAAGCCGGCGGATGCAGTTTGCTGTTCACAGAGAACCTCTGCAAAGCTTGCATTGCCTGCATTTGCGGCTTCAGTGCAGAGTTCACGGATGCGGTCACTAAGGCAGCGGGAGGGCACGACTTAAGCTCGCCATGCTATGTGCGGTAGCGTACATACATAGTTTCATGTACGGGCGTAGTCGTCCGGCAAATACACTTGAAACCCTATCGGTCGGGAACAGAACCCGCAGTCGGGTCAACCGCTCGCTTGGCTCACCTGGTCACGCAGCTGAACGCTCTCTCGCAGCCACTTTCTCCAGTAATCCCAACATGCGGAGCGCATAGATAAGATCGCTGGATTCCCCCACCTTCGTTTTGGTCACTGGCGCTTTGGCTCGATTCAGAATGGCATGACCAGGTTCGGCGACCCGCGGCGGCACTTTGGAAGAGTCACGTTCAAGAATCGCGTATTGATAGAGCCGCTTCCAGTCCGCGATGGAAGAAACAACACTGGACGGAGGAATCACAGCCTGAGACATACTTGTGCTACTGCGCGTGAAGGTTTTGGGTAGGAGTTTAATCGAGAGGTCGCGACATGTCTGTCCTCTACCGCACGCATGATTGTGCGGATATGATCAACGCTTACCCATCCAGCCCCATTGACCGCATCAATATTGCCAGCTCAATTCCGGAATTCGTGGAGGAATGATCGTCGGCAGGCCATGATTAGGGGTATGGCGGCAGAACGGTATTTCTATACGCTGTATTGCTGATAGAGCGCGGGTGGGCCTCGTGGCCCATGGAATGAGTGCGCCAGTTCGTCTCCCGTCCTATACAATCAGTTCGCTATAAATCTTGAGGGGGAAGAACAATAATGGCAAGTCTAACCAACGCGCTTCAGGAGCTTCGAGAAGAGCGCAAGCACGCACAGTTGCACATGGAGAAGTTGGATCAAGCGATTTCAGTGATCGAGTCGTTAAACGGGGTGGGGAAGTCGCGGGAAACAAACGGACCGAAACGAATCATATCGGCTGCTTCGCGTCGAAAAATGGCACAGGCGCAAAGGGCGCGATGGATGAAGATTAGGAGCGACGCGAAACCCGTAACGGGAGCGGCGCAAGCAAATAGCCCATCCGTGGTGAAGCGCACTATGTCCGCATCAGCCCGCAGAAAGATCGCCGCCGCTCAAAGAGCGAGGTGGGCGAAGCTGAGGGCGGGGATGAGTAAGGCCGCATAGGCAGTTGCGGCAAGATTAAAGACCGTGAATGGCGGCGGTCATCCTATTATTCTGACTTCTACTTGCAAGTGATGGTGGGGTTGTTCTTCGCCAATTCCAAACAAGCAGCGTATTGCTTGGTGCCTTGCTGCTGATCCGCGACTGAAGTTGGAGAAGATGCGGGAGCGGCCGTGGCCAAAGCTGGAACGGGCTTTGGGGCTGGAGCCTGCACGCTCGAAATGGGTGCTTTGTCCAGCATTGCTTGAAATGCCGCAATCTCCTCTGGCTGGCTCCAGATCAACTCGTGAGTCTGCCTTTGGCAGTAATCGTCCGGATATTCCCACACTGGCTGAACCGTCACCTTTGTCGTGCCATTGTGTTCGGTCAATGTGTACGACCATACCTTTTTCGTTGTCATGCCCGGACACCCACTTGAAGCCATAAAAAGGGCGCCGATGAGAGGCATCTGCGCTGGCTTTGAGAAGCGAAACTGGAATTGATTGTCGGAATCGAGGGTGTAGCCTTCTGTTAGATTCTCCTGGACGATGAGCATCTTGAGCGTTCGAGCGTTGGCTTTGCTGGTGAATACATACGGTCC
>Ga0187867_10000519_pt1 | contig 34189 bp, 26 predicted proteins | sample June2016WEW_13_1_FD_132976 | JGI IMG/M metagenome (GOLD analysis project Ga0187867, IMG submission 132976) | Peatland microbial communities from SPRUCE experiment site at the Marcell Experimental Forest, Minnesota, USA - June2016WEW_13_10 | ecosystem: Environmental > Terrestrial > Soil >... | reverse complement strand
GTTACATTGAGGACTTGAAGCGCGCTCCGGTAAAATCTCGCGTTCTTGCTTTTAGTGCAACGGGCTGTGGAAATCACCTAAAGCGGTTTCGACTCCTGGCACTCGCACCATTCCCTATCGGTGAGTTACGGTCTGGTCCAAAGCTTGCCGGCTAACTCTGAAGATGGGGCCCCGGCCACCTACTGGGCTAACGGCAGCCATTGACGGGTCGCCCGGGTCAGTGCGAGTGTACCGCGCCCCCTGGACCTGAGGGGTTCGGGAGTATTCCCAGCATCAAGTGCTAGCTGCCCAAATCATGTGAACAAATTTGCCGCTTGCGCCCCGGGCGCTCTCATCACCGCGGCCCTCCTCGCTCTGGGCGCCTCCGGCGCGAACCCGCCCGATGTGCCGCCGCCGGCATCGTTCCTTCCGTCAATGGACGTCTGCACTTTCCCGCTCTGGGAAGGGGGCGCCCCCGGCGCATTGGGAGGCGCCGACGAGGACGTCCCGACGCTAACCGTCTTCCTGCCGGCATACAACGAGGGCAATGGAACCGCGGTGATCATCGCCCCTGGCGGGGCCTACCGCGGTCTTGCGATGAATCACGAGGGAAGACAGGTCGCCGACTGGTTTGCCGAGCGAGAGGTGACTCCGTTCGTGCTGAAGTACCGCCTGGGCCCAAAATACGTTTACCCGGTGCCGCTGCAGGACGCCCAGCGCGCGGTCCGCCTGGTGCGCTCGCTTCAAGGGAAGTACCACCTGGCGGCGGACAGGGTCGGCATGGTCGGCTTCTCCGCGGGAGGGCACTTGGCGGCGATGACCGGCACCTCCTTCGACGGCGGCAGGCCAGACGCCGCCGACCCCGTGGAACGCTTCAGCAGCCGGCCGGACTTCCTGGTGCTTGGCTATCCGTGGATCAACGCGATGCAGCCCGCGAAGGCGGGCATGATCGACTCGTACCCGACGCTCATGAATATCCCGAAGGAGAAGCAGGCGGCCCTTGAAGAGCTGTACACGCCGACCCGCCACGTGACCGCCCAGACGCCCCCCGCGTTCATCTTTAGCACGACCGACGACAAAGTCGTCCCGGCCGAGGCGAGCGTCGAGTTCTACAGCGCGCTCACGAAGGCGGGAGTCTCCGCGGAGCTGCACTTGTTTCGCCACGGACCTCATGGCGTGGGCCTCGGAAAGGGGGACACGGCGCTTGAGCATTGGCCGGCGCTCCTGGCGGCATGGCTTCGCGACCAGGGCCTGCTGAGCAAGGCCACCCCGCCCAAGTGACGGGAGAGAGACGCCGGCGCCCGTTGATGCTGGCATTGGCGTATTGCGGCCTGCGTTTGGCGGTGCAACAACCGCGGGAAAGGTCGTGCGGCGCGCCGATGGCGGTCACGACCCGAGAAAGCCGTGCCACGGCGAGATAGGCCAAGTCGCGGTTCCATTCCGAAAAGCAAGAGCTCGCGTCGGAGTGGGGCCTGCCCGATTCTTCAAATTCGACTTCGACTGCGGGCATGAAACTGACTCACCGCGAACGCGTCCGGCTGGCGCTGGAACACAAGGAAACCGACCGCGTGCCCATCGCTATGGTGTGTTCCGGCATCAACCCGCCGGCATACAAGGCGCTGGCTCAATACCTGAAGCGCGAGCGGAACCTGTCGGTAGAGGCCTACTTGCAGCCGTTGCTCGACATCAAATCGGTCGCACCCGCCTACGCGGGCCCGCCTCTGCCCCCAGGTACGGATATCTGGGGCGTTCGGCGCGTGCCGATCAGCTACGGCGCCGGTGAATATGACGAGATTGACTACTATCCGCTGGCGGAGGCGGATTCCCCGGCCGACCTAAGCCGCCATCGCTGGCCGACTACCGAATGGTTCGATTACTCGGTCATACCCGGGCGCATAAGGGCGATCGGAAAGGAGGGTGACTTCTGCCTGATGGTAGACAACGGGAACATCTTCGAGACGTCGTGGTACATGCGGGGCTTCGAGCGGATGTTCGTGGACCTCGCGCTCAATCCCGATCTTTCGCAGGCGATTCTTCAACGCGTGTGCGACTTCTTCGTCGAGCACTTCAGGCGGATTCTTGCGGCTGCGCGCGGGCGGATTGACCTGGTTTTCACTGCCGACGACATCGGCGGGCAGGAGGGCTTGCTGATGTCGCTCGGCATGTGGGAGCAGCACATCAAGCCGTTTCACACGAGGCTCAACCGCGTTATCCACGAATTCGGCGCAAGGGTGATCTATCACACGGACGGCAGCGTGATGAAGGCGGTGCCCGGCCTGATTGGCATGGGTATCGACGTCCTGCAGGCGCTGCAGTTCGATGCAAAGGGCATGGACCCTCTCGCGCTCAAGACTCAGTTCGGGGACCGGCTCTGCTTTCAAGGGGGCGTCAGCGTGCAGAAGACGCTGCCGTTCGGCACGCCCGAGGACGTTCGCCGCGAGGTCTATGAGCGCATTCGCGTCCTCGGGCGCAACGGCGGCTACATCCTCGGCCCGTCGCACGCGATACAAGCCGGCACTCCGTCCGAGAACATCGTTGCAATGTTCGATGCTGCGGCGGCTAGCTGACGGTCCCGAAAACATGAGGCGGTCGCAGGCCGGCTGACGGCGGATGAGCGGGATAATGTGGGATAGGAGGGTGGGAAAGGACCCGTTAGCCTGACACGGGTCCGCGGGACTGACGATCACCAGGCCGCCGAAACTCCTTGCCGATAGCCACCCGAAATCGTGAAGCACGATTCAAGAGGCCTCCAATCGCCTCCGGGTCCGCTTGCCCTTCCGACCGTCCGCGCCGGGGCCGGGCGCTCGCCTTAGGTCCGGGCCATTGTTCTTTTGACTCCGAACCAACGGTCTCTAGAAGCTCCCGGGGCGGTCTCGCCCCGCGGCACCCTCACCGTTCTCCATAGGAAGCATAGACCACAACGATGATCTTCCTGCAAAGGTCCCCGGGTCACCTGCTGCGACCGTGGGTTCGCTCATTGTGGTACTGCCGCGCGCCCCGCCGTGCCCGCCAACGCGAACGCGTTCTGCCGAACGGTTGCATGCAGATCGTCATCAACCTGTCCCGCGATTTCCTAACGGACTGCGGCGACGACGGCGCGGCCACCCTTCGACTCCCCCGATCAATCATCGTGGGTGCGCGAGCACGATATGGCGTCGTCGACACCGCGGACATGGAGGAACTTGCCGGGATCGTGGTCCGACCCGGCGGATTTGCGGGGCTCTTCCGGGAGCGCGCCGACCTGTTCTTTGAGCGATCAGTCGGCTTGGAGCAGGTGTGGGCGTGCCCGAGCCTTGCGGAGAGGCTGGGAGAGGCTCCCGCGCCCGCCGATAAGTTGAGGGCCCTCGAGGCCCTACTGGCAGGACATCTTCGCGACGGCGCGCGGCGATCTGCGTTGGTCGACCAGGCGATGCATCTATTCTGCGAGCAGGGGCTTGGAATCGCAGATTGCGCGAAATCCGTGGGGGTGAGCGAGCGGCGGCTCTCGCAGGTCTTTCGGGAACATGTCGGAGTCGCCCCCAAGTCGTGGTGCCGGATCCGCCGCTTTCAGGGCGCCCTTCAAGCTCTTTACCAGGCCATAGACTTGCCTTGGGCCGAGCTGGCGCTCGCCTGCGGCTATTATGACCAGTCCCATTTTGCGAACGACTTCCGGGGTTTCTCAGGGATCGACCCGACCACGTACACCGCGAATCGGGGGCCGTGGCAGAATCACGCGCCGATAGCTTAGTTCCGATTTTTCCAAGCCATCCCGTGCCATAAAATGATAGAATGGCGGGCATGACAACAAACGCGAAGGACTTCAGGTCGTCGGTGATCCCGGGACTGCGCTATAGAAACGCCAAGGTCATGATCGATTGGCTGTGCGAAGTCTTCGGCTTTGAGAGGCAGGTCGTGCACGCCGGTCCCGGCGACATTGTGATGCATGCCCAGCTGACTCTCGGGAACGGCATGATCATGGTCGGCTCCGTGAACAATGGAATGCCCTCTTCGGGCCTGCTGAAGCAGCCCGACGAGACGGGTGGGGCGGAGACACAGTCGCCCTACCTAGTCGTCCCGGACATCAACGCGGTCCATGCCCGGGCCAAGAAGGCCGGCGCAAAGATGCTGATGGACCTCGAGGACAAGGGATATGGGGGCAAGGCGTTCACGTGCGCCGATCCCGAGGGCCACATCTGGAACGTCGGGACCTTCGATCCGTGGAAGCCGCAATAGGCATGGGAAAGGACTCTCGTCAGCGAAGGTCCGGGCAGCCCTGGACCTTCATGGTTGAACCACCCTGCCGTCCACCCGGAGCGCCGGCGCCCCCGCTCGCGGCCCGCCTCCGCGCAGATCCTCGACCACGAGGTTCCTGCAGCCCTCGGCCTCAATGCCGGCCGTAAAGAAGGCGGACGTGGCGCCAAGCCACTCCAGCCCGAGATTGCGCAGTTCCAGGTTCTCCACGCCGCAGGCCACGAGGCCGGCGAGATCGCGCCTGCTGATTCCCAGGGCACTCGGACTGACCGGGCGCAGGTCAAGATTCCCGCCATAGTAGCCGTCGAGGGCGCCGCGCCGAATCCTCAGCCGGCAGTTGCTGAAGAGGACGTCCCGGATCCTCCCGGGGTCGCGGCTGTAAAGGACCACGGGCGCCTCGCTTGAGGCGGTCACGCTCTCAAAACGCACGCCGCTCACCTTTCCCAGCGAGCCGTCCGGGCCATAGGGCACAACCGATATATGAACCGGCTCCCCGAGCCCCCACCACGCGCCGTCGACCAGATGGGTCTCGATGGAAACGTCGGAGAAGGTGACATCCTCGATGTTCTCCTTCCCGCGGACGAAGATGCCGATTCCCCGGTTGCTGTCGCGGATGACCAGGTGCTCGAACCTGAGATGGCGAATGTCCCGGGCAGCCCAGCCGAGCCGCACTCCGGCGGAGCGGCTTGTGATCACGCAGTTGCTGACGGTGATGTTCTCGGCGGCCCCCGGGGAGTAGCCGTCCGCGCAGGGGCTCACCGCGATGCCGTCGTCGCCTGCCTCCAGGTTGCAATCGGTCACGCTCACGTCCCGCGACGAGCTTAGGTCTATGGCGTCGGCGTTCGGGATGCGTAGGCTGTTGCGCACCGTCAACCCGGCGAGGACGGCGGACCGGCAGCCGGCGAGATGGATGCACCAGTTCGGCGCGTCGACCACCGAAAGGCCGCGCAACGCGACGGCGCGGCATTCCACGAGGAGCACCAGCACTCCCGGCCGCTCCAGCATCCGGTCGGGCCCGTCACGGTTCTCCTGGTTGCGGTCGAAGAACGCCTTTCCCTGCCGGGTGGCTGCCGGGTCAAAGAAGCCGGGAGGGTGCGGCTGGCGCGGCTGCATGACGAAACTGCGGCCGTTTCCGTCAATGGACCCCGGCCCCAGGATGGCGATGTTCTCCGCCCCTTGGGCTAGGATCAACGACGAGGAGCGGCCCTCGGTCGAGCGATCGATGGATCGATAGTCGCTCGGGTTGGGGCTGCCCAGGATCCTTGCGCCGGCCTGCAGGTGCAGCGTTATGTTGCTGAGGACCTCGATCGTGCCCGTCAGGTAGACGCCCGGGGGGAACTCGACCGTGCCGCCGCCTTCGCGGGCCCTCGCGCGGATCGCGGCGTTGATGGCCCCCGTGTCGGGGCGCCTTCCGTCCCCGATGGCTCCGAATGCGCGCACGTCGCAGGTGGCGGCGCTGGCGCCCGCCGCCGGCTGCGCCGCTGCCCTCCCGCCCGGCCAGGCGACCAGGGCCGCGATGACCAGCCGCCCACCGGCGAGACAACGGCGCGCCGCGGCCCGCGTGGCGCGCCCGCGTGGCAGCGCGGCCGGCGGTCGGCGGGTCAATGTGGGCAGGAGACGCACTTCGGGGGCCCGACGGGCTCAGTTGTTCTCGGGGCGGCCGGACGGCCAGGTGAGGTTGTGGACGGGCTCGAGGATCCCGAGCACCTCGGAAAGCAGCTCGGCATCGAGCGGGGCCGCGGCGTCAGCAAGGTTCTGGAGAACCCGTGCGGGGCTGGCGGTCCCGACGACATGGGTGTGGATGCTGGCATTGGCGACCGAGAACTGGAGGGCGAGCCTGCCAAGGTCGGCGCCGCGCGCGCGGCAGTGGGCCGCGGCCTCGGCGACCTTCGCGCGGAGCGCGGCGGGGGCGGGGTGCCAGCCGGGTGGGCCCTCGTTGCTGAGCAGGCGCATGGCGAGCGGGGCGGAGTTGAAGATGCCGACGCCCTTGCCCCTGAGGTAGGGCAGGTGACCGGCGAGCGCCGTGTCGTTCAGGCAGTAGTGGCAGTAGCTCTGGATCTGGTCGACCGGGGCGCGGTCGATGACGCGCCTGAAGAGGTGCACGGGCAGGCCGGAAATGCCGACGAAGCGAGCCTTGCCGGCGGCCTGCACCCTCCGGAGCGCGGGTATGGTCTCGCCTACGATCTGGTCGAGGCTGCCGAACTCCATGTCGTGGACCTGGATGAAGTCCACGTAGTCCACGCCGAGGCGGGAGAGGCTTTCGTCGACGCTGCGGGTCACGCGGTCGGCGTTGAAGTCGAAGTCGGCGAGATCGGGCCCGTAGCGGGCGACCTTGGTGGCCAGAAGGTAGCGGTCGCGCCGCACGCCCCTGAGGGCCCTGCCGAGGACCGCCTCCGCCTTGGTGGCGCCGTAGTAGGGGGCGGTGTCGATGAGGTTGACGCCGTTATCGAGGGCGACGTGGACCGAGCGGATTCCCTCGGACTCGTCTATGTCGCGGAAGGCGGAGCCGAGGGAGGAGCCTCCGAAGGCGAGCGCGGAGACCTTGACGCCGGTGGACCCCAGGGTGCGGTACTGCATGGGATTCGGGTGTAGACGGTGGCCGGCGACCCCTCAGTCGCGCAGGTACGGCTCGATCGGGCGGAAGCCGGGCAGGCGGCAGGCCGAGTCCCGGTCGGCCGGCTCGGCGAAGAGATACGCCGCATAGCCCCCGAAGCCCCCGCCGCAGTATTTCCATGCCAGCGGGCGGCACGCCTCCAGGGCGCCGTCGGACGCCGCCGGGTCGGGGGGAAGCGGCTCCATCCCCTCGGCGCGCTGCACGGCGTAGGACTGGCGCACCGCAGCGGCCAGCCCGGCCAGGCTGCACTGCCACACGGCGTCCCGCGCGGCCTGGCCGGCCCGGTAGATCGCGTCGTAGTCGCGTGCGTCGTTGACCATGGATGGGGTGGAGTGCTCCTTGCCACACCAGCGCAGCGCCATCCGCCCGCGCAGCAACCCGGCCGAGGTCTTGATCTCCAGCTCCGGCCGGCGCCCGCTGCGCCACACGCAGAGGCCCCCCTCCTGGATGACCGCCGGGTCCTGCCAGCCGACCCCGAGGTCAAGCTCGGCCATCACGCCGTCCCCGCCGTTCAGCAGCGTCCACGCGCCGCTGCCGCCGAGGCCGGCGTTGCGCTCGTAGGGCCAGCTCCGGAGCGAGACCGTCGGCGAGATCGCGCAGTTCACGATGTAGCCGCCGGCCCTGGCATAGCGCGGCACGTCGAGCCAGCCCCCGGCGAAATCCACCCGCAGCGGCGCCTCCTGCGGCGCCTTGATCCAGCGGACGATCTCGGACGTGGAGATCGGGCTGAAGCGCGGCGGGGTCTTCGGCAGCACCACGTAGCGCGCGCCCGCCTGCGCGCACAGCTCCCGCTTCAGCGGGCCGTAGTCGTCGTCCTCGGTCACGGCGAGCACGTCCGGCCTGAGGCGCAGGAACTCCTCCTTGAAGTCGAGGCCCTGCTCGAGGCCGTGGGTGATGATCACCTCGTCCACCATCTCGAGCGCGCCGATCACGGCCCGCTTGTGCTCGTCGGGCAGGGAGCTGCGGCGCTGCTTGTGGCGCCACAGGACCTCGGCGGACGCGAAGCACACGGTCAGGTGCGAGCCGAGCGCCTTCGCCTCGCGAAAGAACTGTATGTGACCGGCGTGGAGGATGTCGTAGCAGCCAGAGACAAGGACCCGAACCATGCGCCAGAATTATGCCGGCGCCGCCCGCCAGTGCACGTGCAAACTTGGCGATGCGGGGCCACGGGACCGTGGGCCCCGCCTTCCCCGGGGCGCCGCAGCGGGGGCCGGCCGGCGCGGCTCTGCGGCCTTGCGCGCCAGCTTGCATGGCGGGCGCCATGCGGCCAGCCTTTGGGCGCAATGGCCGACCCGAGCCCACCGTCCGAGCCGCGCGGCGAGATCGTCATCCGCACGATCGCCATGCCCGCCGACACGAACGCGAACGGCGACATCTTCGGCGGGTGGCTGGTCTCCCAGATGGACCTCGGCGGGGCCGTGCTGGCGCGCAAGGTCGCCGCGAGCCGCGTCGTCACGGTCGCGATCGACGCGATGAGCTTTGTCGAGCCGGTGAACGTGGGCGACACGGTCAGCTGCTACGCCCTCCTTGAGCGCATCGGGCGCACGTCGATGAGGATCGCGATCGAAGTCTGGTCGCACCACTATGCCGAGGAAAAGCAGCGGCGGGTGACCCACGGGGTCTTTACGTACGTCGCGATCGACTCGGCCGGCAGGCCGCACCCGGTCAAGCGTCAGGGATGACTCGCGCGGGGAAGCGGGCGCCGGCGCATGCCCCTTCGGGAGGGGGCCGGGCCGCCCCTGGCGAGCTGATTTTCGCGGTAGACACCGACTCGGCGGGAACCTAGGAGTGGTTCTAGGCAGCGCAAAATGACCGAGCGAATGACAGAAGGGGGACCGCGGTGAGCAGCGTCCGGGTGCTTGTCGGCACGCGGAAGGGCGCGTTTGTCCTCCGGTCGGACGCCGGGCGGAAAAGCTGGAAGATCGACGGCCCCCATTTCGGCGGCTGGGAGATATACCACGTCAAGGGGTCGCCCGTGGATCCGGACCGCCTGTACGCCTCCCAGAGCACGGCCTGGTTCGGGCAGCTGATCCAGCGCTCGCGCGACGGGGGCAAGTCCTGGGAGCCCGTTGGAAACTCCTTCGCGTACGAGGGCGTGCCCGGAAGCCACCAATGGTACGACGGCACCGCGCACCCGTGGGAGTTCAAGCGGGTCTGGCACCTTGAGCCGTCCCTGACCGATCCGGACGGCGTGTACGCGGGCGTGGAGGACGCGGCGCTGTTCCAATCAAGGGATGGCGGCCAGACCTGGCGGGAGCTATCGGGCCTGCGCGGCCACGGCTCGGGGCCCCTCTGGCAGCCCGGCGCGGGAGGCATGTGCCTGCACACGATACTCCTGGACCCCGCCGATCCGGGGAGAATCTTCATAGCGATCTCGGCTGCGGGGGCGTTCCGCACCGACGACGGGGGCGCGACATGGAGGCCGATCAACCGCGGGCTGAGGTCCGAGCACATCCCGGACCCGACCGCCGAGGTCGGGCACTGCGTTCACCGGATCGCGATGCACAGATCCCGCCCGAACGTGCTCTTCATGCAGAAGCACTGGGACGTCATGCGCAGCGACGACGCCGGCGAGTCCTGGCGCGAGGTCAGCGGAAACCTCCCGTCCGACTTTGGGTTCCCGATCGAGGTCCACGCGCACGAGCCCGAGACCGTCTACGTCGTTCCGATAAAGAGCGACTCGGAGCATTACCCGCCAGAGGGCAGGCTTCGCGTCTACCGAAGCCGCACCGGCGGGGGCGACTGGGAGGCCCTGACGAACGGCCTGCCCCAGCGGGACTGCTTCGTCAACGTGCTGCGCGACGCCATGGCCGTCGACTCGCTCGATTCGTGCGGCGTGTACTTCGGCACAACCGGGGGGCAGGTGTACGCGTCGAGCGACAGCGGGGACTCCTGGGCCCCCATCGTGCGCGACCTGCCCGCCGTGCTCTCGGTCGAGGTGCAGACGCTGCCGTGATCCAGGTCGTTCTCCCGGCGCACCTGCGCGCCCTGGCGGGCGCGAGCGGCCCGGTGACCGTCGAAGTCAACGGCCGGGCCACCCAGCGCGCCGTCATCGACGCGATCGAGGCGTCGTACCCGGTGCTCTGCGGGACCATCCGCGACCGCGCGACTCGGAAGCGGCGGCCGTTCGTGAGGTTCTTCGCCTGCGGGCGGGACGTCTCCAACGAGCCGGACGACGCCCCTTTGCCCGAGGCTGTCGCGTCGGGGAGGGAGCCCTACCTGATCGTCGGGGCCATTGCCGGCGGGTGATTTCCGCGGGTCGGGGACCGAGTGGCGCGACTGTCGAAACGGCGCCCGGCGCCTCTGTATAGGACTTGCAAGAACACCCTAAAAAGGCCAATGAGACAGCCTTAAATACGCGGATTCTCGCCGATCTTGCGGCCGCAAAGGAGGCCAGTCGGACCTTCCGCTAAGCCGAGCCCCAAAGCCGTCAGCCCCTCCAGCCATGAAAAAAAACGCCCTCATTGCTCTCCTAGCGATCCTGGGACCTCTGCCCCTCGTCCGCGCCGACGCCCCCGCGGCTCCAGCTGACGCCGCGAGCGGCGGCCTGCGGTTCAGCATCGCGGTGACGAAATTCGAGAACCACGCCAACTACACCGGGCGGTTCCAGCTCTCGGACACCTGGGGCGCGATGCTCACCGATTCGCTCATGCAGTCCGGCCACTTCATCGTTCTCGGGGAGGCCGACATGCGCGACGCGGCGATGAAGGAGCAGGACCTCGCCAAGAGCGGGCGTGTGGCGGGGGGCGACAAGGCGCCGGCGACAGGCTTCATGACGCCGGCGCAGCTGCTGATCAAGGGGGAGATCAACAACTTCCAGACCACCTCCGGCCAGCACGGGGGAATTGCGGTCCGCGGGTTCAACATCGGCGTCGGGGGCGACACCGCCGAGATAAACGCGGTCATATACGTCGTTGATTCGACGACGGGGCAGGTCGTGGCCTCGAAGAAGGTGATCGGCACCGCGAAGAGCAGCGCGATGTCCGTCGGCTTTGTCGACAGGGACTGGGGCGGCGACCTCGGCGGGTTCAAGAAGACCAATGTCGGCACCGCGGTCTCGCAGGCGATCGACCAGGCGGTGGCGTTTATCGTCACCCAGATCCCGAACCTGCACTGGAGCGGCAGCGTGATCCTGGTGAAGGGTCCGCAGGTCTACATCAACCGCGGCTCGCGCGAGGGGGTTGCCGTGGGGCAGGTCTTCAAGGTGGGGAGCTCCGAGATCCTTAGGGACCCGGGCACCGGCGAGACCCTCGATGTGGCGTTCACCGAGAAGGGCCAGATCAAGGTCGCGAGCGTGAAGGAGAAGATAGCGATCTGCTCGGTCCTGTCGGGCGAGGGCCTCGCAAACGGCATGTCCGTTGCGCCGGTCACCCCCTGAGGGCGTCCCTCAGGGCGCAGAACGCCTCAGCACGAAGGGCTTGAGGACCCCGTTCTGGGACGGGGGGAACCGTCCCGTAACCAGGATGCCGTCCTCGCGGTGCTCCTGGGCCTGGACGTGGCCGAGTTCGTGCAGGCGGGCGACGAGGTCGTAGCGGTCCAGCGGGATCAGCAGCCGGACAGTGCCGAGGCCGTGGGCGATCAGCTCGCGGCACCGGTCCTCAAGGGCGGCGACCCCCTTTCCGGTGCGGGCGCTCAGGAGCAGCGAGTCCGGAACGGCCTGCCTCGCCGCCCGGACCTCGCCCTCGTCGGCGAGGTCGACCTTGTTGAATACGTTCAGGGCGGGCTTGTTGCCCGCGCCCAGCTCGGCCAGGACGCTCAGCGTGGTTGACCGGTGCTTCTCGAAATGGGGCGAGGTTATGTCAACGACGTGGATGAGGAAGTCGGCGACTAGCACCTCCTCGAGGGTGGCCTTGAAGGCGTCCACGAGCCCGTGCGGCAGCCGCCTGATGAATCCCACCGTGTCGGTCAGCAGGAGCTTCTGGTTGCCGGGGAGCACGAGCTGGCGGGTGGTCGGGTCGAGCGTGGCGAACAGCTTGTCCTCCACGAGCACGTGCGAGCCTGTCAGCCGGTTGAGCAGCGACGACTTTCCCGCGTTGGTGTAGCCGACGATCGAGGCGGTCGGAAGGGGCACGCGCACGCGGCGGGTCCGCTGTACGCCGCGGTGGCGCACCACCGCGGCGAGCTCCTCCTTGAGGTGGGCGATCCGGTCGCGGACGACCCGGCGGTCCTGCTCGAGCTGCGTCTCGCCCTCGCCGCCCATCGCTCCCCTGCCGCGCTGGCGCGACAGGTGGGTCCACGCCCGGGTCAGGCGCGGCAGGGAGTACTCCATCCTCGCGAGGGCGACCTGGAGCACGGCCTCTCGCGTGCGGGCGCGGTCGGCGAACACCTCGAGGATGACCTCCTGGCGGTCTATGACCGCGACGCCCGCCATCTCCTCCCAGTTGCGCTGCTGCGCCGGCGAGAGCGCGGAGTCGAAGACGATCACGTCCGCGGCGTCGGCCTTCGCGGCGGCGGCCAGCTCCTCGGCCTTCCCCTTGCCGAGGAAGAGGGAGGGGGAGGGCGACCGGAGGTTGACGAGGGTCGCCCGCACGACCGAAATGCCGAGGTTCTCGACGAGCTCGGTCAGCTCGGCCAGCAGCTCTTCGCCCTCCCCCGCGGGCATGTCCGACGACTGGACCCCAACCAGGAACGCGCGCTGCGCGCCGACTCGGGTGGGTAAAAATACGGCCATTTAAAGGATTGCGGCGGTTTGTTGGGACGCATGGGCTTGCCCATGCTGCCAGTTTCCCTATCCTCGCAGTCCAACCAAGGCAAACTAATGCCTCCCTGTTCGATTCTAATAGTCGATGACGAGTCCGGGATCCGCGAGTTGCTGGGCATGATCCTCGAATCCGCCGGATTCACCGTCGTCGCGGCGGAGGACGGCATCGAGGCCCCCAAGATAATGGCCTCGACGCACATTGACATCGTGATCACGGACCTGCTGATGCCCGAGCGCGACGGCATAGAGTTCATCACGGAGATCCGCCAGAAGTTCCCCGACGTGAAGATAGTCGCGATGTCGGGAGGAGGGCACATCGCCCGCGACTCCTACCTTCGGATCGCGAAGAATTTCGGGGCGCACTGCCTGCTTGAGAAGCCCTTCAGCCAAGCCGGCGTCATGGAGGCGATCGAGACGGTGCAGAAGATGCGCTAGCGGCCCGGCCGGGCCCGGTTCAGCCAAGGAATAGGACGCACACCGGCATCGGCACGGAGACCGACCCCGGGATCCGGCGCAGGCGGCCCGTGTCGGGGTCGACGCTGAACGTGCAGAGCGTGCCGGAATCCTGGTGCGCGCAGACGAGCCACTCGCCGCCGGGCGAGATCGAGAAATGCCTGGGCCCCCTTCCGCCGCACGGCACGATCTCGACCGGCGAAAGCCCCCCGGTGGCGCCGCCGAGCCGGAAGGCGGCCAGGGTGTCCGGGCCGCGGCACGAGCCGTAGAGGAACCGGCCGCCCGGGTGGACCGCGACCTCGGCCGCCGTAGCGTCCCCGGCGTACCCCTCGGGGAGCACCGACACGGTCTGGCCGGGGGACAGGCTCCCCGTCGCGCCGTCAAGGTCGTAGACGACGATCGTGTTCGCGAGCTCGTTGATCGCGTAGGCGCGCCGGCCCGCACGCTCCACCGCCAGGTGGCGGGGCCCGGCGCCCGGGGCGGAGGCGACGAAGGGCGGGCTGGCCGGCCTGAGCGCGACCGCGCCCCCGTCGATGGCGTAGGTGTAGATCCGGTCGAGGCCCAGGTCGCACACGAGCGCGAAGCGGCTGTCCGCGGAGAAATTGGCGGAATGGACGTGGGACGCGGTCTGGCGGGTTGGATGGGGCCCCCTGCCGGTGTGGGCCACGACCCGCGGCGTCCCGAGGGTCCCGTCGGGGTAGAGCGGGATCGCCGCGGCGAGGCCCAGGTGGTAGTTCGCGGCGAGCGCGATTCGCCCGCCCCCTCCGACGGCGATGTGGCAGGGCGTGGGCCCGTCGCCGGGCGGGAGCTGCTGGACGGGGACGAGGCGCGGCGAGGCTGGATCGATCCGGAACGAGGACACCCACGCCGGTCCGGCGCAGACCGCGTAGAGGAGGTCGCGGCCGGGCGACAGCGCGAGGAACGTTGGGTTGGGCGCGTCCGCCGCGAGCTCGGGCGCGCCGAGCGCCCCCGTCGCCGCGTCCAGCATGACGGAGTAGATCCCGCGGCTCGCACCCCTTGTGTACGTGCCTACGAAAAGCCGGAGGCGGCCGGTTCCTGCGCCCATGCGCAAGAAGAAGCGGTGGTCCTGCGCGAAGACAAGCCATGACGGCGGGGCGCGTCCCGGCGCCCCGAGGCGCCGGGAGGCCGTCGCGGGGACCCGTCCCCGGGCGGGCGCTCAGCCCCGCCCGGACGTCACTTCTTCTTCGCCTTCAGGTCGGCGACGGCCGCCTGCGCCGCCGCGAGCCTCGCGACCGGAACGCGGTAGGGGCTGCACGACACGTAGGTGAGGCCGAGCCTGTGGCAGAACTTGACTGACTCGGGGTCGCCGCCGTGCTCGCCGCAGATCCCGAGCTTGATTCCCGGGCGGGTCTTGGATCCCTTCTCGACCGCTATCCTCATCAGCTGGCCGACGCCGACCTGGTCGATCGTCGCGAAGGGATTTTTCTTCACGATCTCGGCCTCGGCGTAGCCCGGCAGGAAAGATCCCGAGTCGTCGCGGCTCATCCCGAGCGCCGTCTGGGTCAGGTCGTTCGTCCCGAAGCTGAAGAACTCGGCCGTCTGCGCGATCTCGTCGGCGGTGAGGGCGCCGCGCGGGATCTCTATCATGGTGCCGACGGAGTAGCGGATCTTGGCTTTCTTCTCGGCCTGGACGGCCTTGGCGACCTCGTGGACGATGGCCACCTGCAGGTCGAGCTCCTTCTTGAAGCCGACGAGCGGAATCATGATCTCGGGCTTCGCCTTGTAGCCCTGCTTGTTGGCGTCGGCCGCGGCCTCGAAGATGGCCCGCGACTGCATGGCGGTTATCTCCGGGTACTTGATCCCGAGGCGGCAGCCCCGGAACCCGAGCATCGGGTTGAATTCATGCAGCTCGTGGACCCGGTGGACGATCTTCTCGACGGGGATGCCGAGCTTCTTCGCGAGGTCGGCCTGCTGGTCGGGATGATTGGGCAGGAACTCGTGGAGCGGCGGGTCGAGGAAGCGGATCGTGGCGGGCAGCCCCTTCAGCTCCCTGAAGATCCCGAAGAAGTCGTCCCTCTGGTAGGGGAGGAGCTTCGCGAGCGCGGCCTTTCGCTCCTCGACGGTCTCGGCGAGGATCATCTCGCGCATCGCGTCGATGCGGTTGCCCTCGAAGAACATGTGCTCGGTGCGGGTGAGGCCGATGCCGGTCGCCCCGAAGGCCACGGCAATGCGCGCCTGGTCGGGCGTGTCGGCGTTGGTGCGGACCGAGAGCCGGGTGGCCTTGGAGCACCACTTCATCAGCTGGTCGAAGTTCTGGAACGTGCGGCTCTTCCTCGCCTCGGCGTCCCCATCGACCAGGCCCTGGATGACCTCCGCGGCCGCCGTCTTGAGCTCGCCCGCGTAGACCGTGCCGGCGGTGCCGTCGATCGAGAGGAAGTCCCCCTCGTTGAACGTCTGGCCGCCGACCGTGAGGGTCCGCTTGTCGTAGTTGACCTCGAGGGCGCTGGCCCCGCACACGCAGACCTTGCCCATCTGCCGGGCCACGAGCGCCGCGTGCGAGGACACGCCGCCGCGCGCGGTAAGGATCCCCTCGGCGGCTATCATGCCCCGGAGGTCCTCGGGCGATGTCTCCACGCGCACAAGGAGCACCTTCTGCCCCTTGGCGGCGGCCTCCACCGAACGGTCGGCGTTGAAGTAGATCCGGCCGGTGGCCGCGCCGGGGCCGGCCGGCAGGCCGGTGGCTATTGCCTTGGCGCCCTTGACGGCCGCCCGGTCGAAGACCGGGGCGAGGACCTGGTCCAGCTGGTCGGCCGGAACGCGGGTGATGGCGGTCTGCCAGTCGATGAGCTTCTCCTTGACCATCTCCACGGCGATGCGGACCGCGGCGACACCGGTACGCTTTCCGTTGCGGGTCTGGAGCATGTACACCTTCCCGTCCTGGATCGTGAACTCGAAGTCCTGCACGTCCTTGAAGTGCGACTCGAGCATCTGGCGGATCCTCTCGAGCTCCCTGAGGGAGGACGGCTGTTTCTCCGCCAGCCTCGCCACGGGGTCGGGCGTGCGCACGCCGGCGACGACGTCCTCACCCTGCGCGTTCATGAGGAACTCACCGTAGAACACCTTCTCACCCGTCGCAGGGTCGCGCGTGAACGCGACGCCCGAGCCGGACTGGGTGCCCGTGTTGCCGAAGACCATCGCCTGCACGTTGACGGCGGTGCCCCACTCGGTGGGAATGTTGTACTTGCGCCGGTAGACGATCGCCCGGTCGTTCATCCAGGAGCCGAACACGGCGCCTATCGCGCCCTTGAGCTGGTCCCAGGGGTCCGACGGGAAGTCGTGGCCGGTGCGCTCCTTGACGAGCGCCTTGAAGCGCACGATGAGCTCCTGGAGGTCGGCGGGGGAGAGCTTCGTGTCCTCGAGGTGGCGGTCGTGGTAGCGCTCGTCCTTCAGATTCTCGATGGCGGCCTCGAAGGGCTCGTGGTCCTCTCCCGGGCGCTTCTGGACGCCGAGGACCACGTCCCCGTACATCTGGATGAAGCGGCGGTAGCAGTCCCAAGCGAACCGCTCGTTCTTGGTCGCTGCGACAAGGGACAGGACGGTCTGGTCGTTCAGGCCGAGGTTGAGGATCGTGTCCATCATGCCGGGCATCGAGTCGCGCGCGCCCGAGCGCACGGAGACGAGGAGCGGGAAGCCCGCGGCGTCGCCGAACCTGTATCCCATGGTCCCCTCGATCTTTGCGATCCCGTCCGCGATCTGAGCCTGGAGGGCAGCCGGGTACGTGCGCCTGTTGGCGTAGTAGTAGGTGCACACCTCCGTCGTGATCGTGAATCCGGCCGGCACGGGCAGGCCGATCCTGCTCATCTCGGCGAGATTGGCCCCCTTTCCGCCAAGCAGCGGCTTCATCGCGCCGTTTCCGTCGGCCTTTCCGGCGCCAAATGAGTAGACGAACTTCGGGGCCTTCTTGGAGGCTGATTTCTTTGAGGAAGCCCCGGCTTTCGCGCGGATCTTCAGGGATTTGAGTTTCTTGGCCATTGTGTGGTTCTGATTTTGAAAAGGGCCCGCACGAGGCGTGCGTGGACACCACATTCCATCGGTTGTTGCTGGCGCCTGTCAACCGTCGCCCTCGCGCAAGAATAAGGTCGCTTCCGAAGCCCGCGGTTTTCAACACTGGGGCCGTGCTTCCGGACGCAGATCCACGCATCAGGCTCCAGGTCTTCGAGGGCCCGCTAGACCTTCTCCTCTTCCTGATCCGCAAGAACGAGATAGACATCTACGACATACCGATCGAATCGGTGGCGAAGCAGTACATGGCGGTCCTGCGCTCCATGCAGCAGCTGGACCTCGACGTCGCGGGAGAGTTTTTCGTGATGGCGGCGTCGCTAATGGAAATCAAAAGCCGGCTACTACTTCCAAAAGGCCAGCACGCCGTGGACCCCGAGGCCGTCGGCGAGGACGATCTCGACCCCCGGTGGGAGCTCGTCCATCAGCTCCTCCAGTACAAGAGGTTCAAGGACGCGGCGGCGCGGCTGTCGGAGATGGCTATCCTGCGGCGCGACCTCATGGACCGGGAGGTCTCGCCGCAGCCTTCGGACGCCCTGGAGCGCCCGCTCAAGGTGGTGAACCGGATAGAGCTGTGGACCGTGTTCAACGTGGTGCTCCGGCGCCTTGCCGAGAAGCTCGTCGTGGGAGAGATCCACGACGAGGTAGTGACGGTCGCCGACCAGATGGAGTGGCTCCTGGCGAGGATGCGCGCCGAACGGAGCTTCGTCTTCTCGGGGCTATTCGACGAGGGCGTCTCGCTCAGGCGGCTCGTCGCCACATTCCTCGCCGTCCTCGAGCTCACCCGCTTGGGCAGGATGCGCCTTCGCCAGGACGAGGCGTTCACGGACATCGTCTGCGAGGCGGCTGGCGAAACTCCGCTTGAAACTCCCGCGGCCGCGGGCACGTTGTCATCGTGAGCAAGAAGAAACCGAGACGCGGCTTCGGCGCCCTCCTCGGGCTCGGGTTCGACAACGACGACGGGCACCGGCGCATCACGACCGGGGACCAGTTCGCCATCCTCGGGGGGTCCGCGGAGACCCACGAGCGGATGACGGAGACCGTCGTCAAGACGTTCGAGGAGCTCAAGCAGAGGGGCAAGCATCTGAACGAGGTCCGCCCGGTCGAGCTCGCCGACATCATCAAGAGGTCGTCGCCGCGGTAGGGCCGCGATTTGCTTTTGCGCGTCGATCCGCTCTAGTGTCCGATCCACATGTCCGAAAAGATCACCAACCTCACCACCGACACGTTCAAGAACGCCGTCTCCTCCTCGACCACGCCCCTGCTCGTCGACTTCTGGGCTCCCTGGTGCGGGCCCTGCAAGGCCATAGCGCCCGTGCTGGAGGAGCTTGCGGTGGAATTCGACGGGAAGATTTCGATCGCCAAGGTCAACATTGACGACAACGAGGCCATCGCCGCCGAGTTCGGGATCCGCGCCATCCCGACCATGCTGCTCTTCAAGGGGGGCCGGGTGATCGAGCAGATCGTGGGGTTGATGCCGAAGTCGGCGCTCAAGACGAAGCTGGCTGCGCAGGTCTAGCCTCGGGCCGAGGCGCGGGCCGGGCTCAGAGGTTGACCCCGGCCGCGAAGAGCGCGGCGTAGACCCCGATCAGCCGCCCCGTGTCCCCCAGGAGGGCCACGTATTCGGACGGCGCCCTGCCGGCGGCCAGCCTGCGCACGTGCGACCATGCGATGGGGGCCGTCATCACGGGCAATAGGCACCACGCGCTGAATCCGGCCGCCCAGAAGACGGCTGGAACGGCGAGCGCGGCGCAGAGCGAGGCGGCATGCTGCGCGCGGGCGAAGCGCCTCCCGAAGCGCACGACAAGCGTGCGCTTGTGCGCGGCGGCATCGGTCTCGGCATCCCGGTAGTTGTTGACGAGAAGTATGTTGGCTGCCAGGAGGCCCATGGGGACCCCCGCAAGGACGGCGAGCCCGGTCACCCGGCCCGCCTGGACGAGGTAGGTGACCGAGACGGCGACGAGCCCGAAGAAGGCAAACACGAGCACGTCGCCGAGCCCGTGGTAGCCGAGCGGCCACGGGCCGCCGGTGTAGGCGACCCCGCAGAGGACGCTGGCGGCGCCGACCGCGAGCATCCAATAGCCGCCCCAGTGGACGAGCCCAAGGCCGGCCGCGATTGCCAGGGCAAACACGGCCGCCGCCGCGCGCCGCATCGCCGCGGGCCGGACCAGGCCCGACGCGACGGCGCGCCTGGGGCCCACGCGGGCCGCCGTGTCGGCACCGTGGGCGAAGTCAAAGTAGTCGTTGGCGAAGTTCGTCCCGATCTGGACGAGGAGCGCGAAGGCGAGGCAGAGCCCGGCGGCCGCGGGATCGAAACGGTGGTCGTGGCCGGCCATGGCCGAGCCGACGACGACGGGCGCGACGGCCGCGGGAAGGGTCCGGGGCCGCGACGCGGATATCCATGTCCCCAGGCGGGAGGGACCGGCGCGGTCGACGGCGGCGCTCACCGAATTGAGAAGCCCGCGAACTGGGCGTCGCGCACGTGCGCATGCCGGTCCACGTCGCGAACGTACCCGTGCATCCTCTCGAGGACGGCCACGATGAACGCCTCGACCTCCTCGGGCCGTCCCTCGGCCTCCAGCACCACCCGCCCGTCCGGGAGGTTGCTCACGAATCCCGACACGTCGAATTCCCTCGCCGTCTGGAGCGCGGTGTAACGGAAGCCGACGCCCTGCACACGCCCTGTGAAGAACGCGGTCTCGTGGTGGACTTCCGGCATCGTGCGCCGACCGTATGGCCGGGCGGCCGATCCCTTCAACAAACAAACTCCTCGGGGTGCGGCGGGCCTCCGCGTTCAGGAATTAAATTGCATAGGCGGGCTTTCTGAAGAACCATTTCCGCGAACAGATGAGCGATTTCGAACCTGATTACCTCTCGGAAAACGAGTGGGAGGATAACGGCGATCTGGCCTGGAACGAGTTCGACTGGGAGCTTTACCTCCGCGAGCAGGAACGTTCGATAAGCCGCTATCTCGGGTTCTACGAGGCGCTCAAGGCGAGCCCCGACCGCATCGACGAGGTGGCCGACCGCATGGGCTGGGACCGTGCCGATACCGACGAGGCCGAGGAGCGCGAGAACCCGGAGAGGGCCCTGTTCGCGGACGATATCTACACGCTGCAGAAGAACCCCGTCTATATCGCGACAAAGGCGCTCTTCCTGAGCCTGCGTAGGTCGTGGGAGTCGGTCGCGGCGCAGCCGGGCCTTGTCCCGCAGCCGCTGGCGCTGTCGTTCCTAGCGTCCATCCACGAGTGCGAGGAGCAGGCCGTGATGGCGATCCACGCGCTGGACTTCGGCGACTACGCGATGGCGATCTGCCTGTTCAAGAGGGCGATGGCCGGGCTGAACGACTGCTTCGCGGCCGTCGGCTCCGAAAGCGCCGGCGCCCATCCCGCCGTCCGCGCGTGCCGCGACGACCTCCGCATGCGCCTCTTCGACCTGCGCGAAATCTGGCTTCGCGTCATCAGCGACTGCCGCGAGGACTCGAACCGGCCCGCCGACGAGGAGGACTGACAGGCCCGGCCTACCGGCGGGCGCCGCCGGGCTCCCCGGTCGGCTTGCCCCGGGCATCGGCGTTCGGATCGGGAGAGACCCACAGCAGCGGCACCAGCGCCACCGAAAGGTAGTAGACGAACTGCGTAGGATAGCTGTAGCGGTCCGTCGCCTCCTCGACGAGGCAGACCACCAGGCTCGCCCCGAGGGGCACAAGCGCCAGGATGCAGAGCAGGAAGGCGCCCGGGAGTCGGCCGCGGGAGCGGACGAGCCGCACGGCGCTCAGAGCGAACACGCCGAAGTAGGCCCAGCTCCAGAACGCCCTCTGGAAGAGCATTCCATGCAGGGATTGCCAGGCGACCTGCAGCCCGAGCAAGCGGCGCGCGACCGGAGAAAGGTCGTCGCCAACCCCTCCGCCGGGCCTGGCGGCCTGCTTGTCGGAAGGAGGGGGCTGCTCGCCCGCTCCGGAGGAATAGAAGGTCTCGGCCGCGCTCGGCAGGTGGCCCCTCGTCCGGTAGGCGAGGGAGGAGTAGATGTCGAACTTGTAGCCGACTCCCCTGAAGAACATGACCATGTTGGCCCACACGAGCTTGCCGTAGAGGACCGGGTGCCTGCGGACCGCGGCCATTGACACCTCCCTGATGTACCTGCGGTTGTGGAGGTAGTCGCCGGCGCCGAACCTCGTCCCCGAGCCCCATCCGGCCCCCCAGATCATCCTGTTGTAGGCCTTGACGTAGATGCCGAACAGCAGGTCGCAGTCCCAGGAGGTGCGCACCGCCTCGAGGTCCGACGGCGTGATGCCCTGGCTGCGGTAGGTGTCCGGCAGGCCTTTGAGGGCATCGTTCACAAGCGCCGGGAGCCGGGGGTCCCGTTCCCAGAACAATACGGTGGCCCCGGCGTAATTGGCCTCGGCAAACGGGCTGATGACGAACTCGCCCAGGGTCGAGTAGTTGTACGCGCAGAACGCCAGGAGGACCGCGGGAAAGGGCACGGCAAAGCCGAGCGCGGCGCCCCGCCCATAGCGGTTCCACAGGATGTGCCCAAGCACCAGGACGTAGATGACGACGAAGTAGAGCCCGGCTGGCCGCACGAGTATGGCGAGGGCCATGAGCAGCGAGACCGCGGCGAAATGAGCAGGCCCGCGCCGGCCGACCGCCAGGATGAGGAATGCGGCCGAGAGGATGACGGTGCTCGTGTACAGGCTGTCGCTCAGGAGCGAGATGTCGTAGAACAGGACCTGCGAGCTTCCCAGGAAGCCGCACATGGCCAGCGCGGCGGGCAGCGCGAGCGAGCGCCGCACCCGGAACACCGCGTAGACCATGCAGAGGGCCGAGGCGAACGACAGCAGCGACTGCAGGAAGATGACCGCCAGCCAGCGGTCGAGCAGCGCCGTGACCGCCCAGATGAAGAGGGGATAGCCGGGAGTGCGAAAGATGAAGTGCGGCCACTTGCCGGTCCTCATCGTGTTCACGATGTCCAGGTAGCTGTTCGAGTCCTGGGAGAGGTCGACCCCGGGGTAGTACCAGAAGAATGGCAGGTGCGTGGTGAGGAAAACCCCGAAGAGGATCAGCGCCAGAATGTGAAAGGGCGGCCTTGCCACGAGGGACAGGGCCCGCTCCAGGCTGGTGGGCGCCGCTGCCGGCTTAGGGGGATTCTCGTGCACCCGGTGGGAGGCGAAGGTTTGAGATGGGGGGGCGGGGCGCCCCGCCTGTGCGGGCTCTCAGGGAATTGCAGAAACGGCCGGAGGTAAAACCACATTTTTCCGCCGCGGCGGCGACCCTCCTGGGGGCCAGGGGGCGCACTCCCGCCCAGGGCCCCTCCCGCCGCGCCCTTGCGGGGAGGGTCATCCCGCGGCCCGGCCGGGCTGCGACCACTCGCCGAGCGACTCGACGTACGCGGCGGAGCCGTCGCGCTGCCAGACGTCGAGCTGGGCCTGGTCCTTGAGCTGCTGGCCGCGGGCGCGCGGCACGGCGGCAAACACGCTGGCGCACTCCGCCAGCGTCGTCATGTCGCCCCAGAGCTTCTCGAACTGCGCGACCGGGTACACGTCCTCCTGGCCGTGCCCCCAGCGCTTCTTTACCTCCTTCAGCGTCACGTAGGTCGGCATGCGCGCGGCGAGCAGGCGGACCGCCGCCGCCGTCTTGGCGGCGTCCGCGAGATCGGAGCGGCCCAGCCCGAAGAGCGCCAGCAGGCGGTCTATGTCCACCCAGCAGGAGTTCGTGTTGTAGTAGGTGAGCGCGAACTCGTCCTCCTCGCGGGGAAGGGCCAGGCCCTCGACCAGGCGGATTCGCCCGTCGATTCGAGCCAGGCCCCCGCCGTGGTCCTCGACCCGCTTGGCCATGACCTCCCAGCCCAGGGTGGCGTTTGAGGCGCAGAACCAGCCGAGCATCGCCGGGTCCACGGTGGCGCCCAGGGTGTCGATGTTGTGCACCAGGAGCGTGCGCAGCTGGGGCCGCGCGGCGAGCAGCCGGGCCAGGACGCCGTTCTTGAGCAGGTTCGGGATCTCGAACCAGTGGCCCACGGGGTGCAGGCACTGGCCGGGCAGGTTGTCCGTGTAGTCGGCCCCCTCGCCGGCCTGCCGGGCCCAGGCCGCCAGCGCCGCGCGCACGCTCTCGCGCATCTTCTCCTTCTGTTCGTCGAGCTTCTGCTGCGCGGTCTCCTGCCAGGCGAAATGCAGGTCGCGCACGGTGGGCACGAGGCGCAGCCCGATCGAGCGTCCGGGAGAGACCCAGACCGTGCGGCCGAAGGCGGCGCCGACGGCCCCCCGCAGGAAATGCTCGATCGGCTCGTGGGTCAGGTAGCTTGTCGTGAAGACATGTGGTACCTCCGTGCCGGCGGCGCGCTCAGCCCGCAGCGCCTTCGCCAGGTGCACTTCGATGAAGCTGCGGTGGCGGCCGCCCAGCTTTGCGAACGGATGCAGGCCCTTGACGACGCCCGCGCCCTGGGTCCAGCGGCTGCCCACGCCCGCCGCGTAGGTGACGACCGCCACCTCGCCGGAGCGCAGCGCGGCCTCGCCCCGCTGGCGCAGGGCGGCGGGTGCCGAGCCCGGGTCGAACAGCGCCTCGGAGGGCACATCGTCGATCCTCGTGTTCGGGGGAAGCCGGTTCATCGCCAGGCCGATGCGCCCGTTGCGCATGTCGGCGCGGATCTGCTCGTGGAGGACCCGGTCGAAGCCGTTCTCGTCCAGCAGCGCATTGAGGCGGCCGGCGTCCTGCGATGCCGCCGCGGAGGGCAGCATGCGGTCGAGGAGAGTCGGCAGCACGGCGCCATACTCGGGCTGGCGCCGCGCGGCCTGGGTGAACTGCTGGAGGTCGCCGCGCTCGCGCGCGGTGAGGTTGCGCGCCTCCTGGCGAAGGCAGCGCGGCACGGACTGCTGGTAGAAGCCGGCCGGCAGCAGCGCGTCGGCGCCCGTCAGCAGCGTGGCGACCGATCCGTGCTCGTTTATTGCGAAGTCATAGACCACCGGGTCCATGGCGAACGGCAGCGCGGCCTCGAGCTCCCGCTTGGCCCCCGCCATGATCTCCTGGAGCCGCCCCTGGGCCTCGCGCCGCCGGGCCGGCGCAAATATGAAGCCCATGCCGCCGCCGGACATTCCGCCGAGCATCCAGAAGCCCCAGAAATCGTCGCCGAACGCGACGCGGGCGCGCTCGATAAGGCGCTCCGTGTACAGGTTGCTCACCCAGGGTATGATGGTCTGAAGCGGCCCGAAGAAATTGGCGGTGAGCGAGCGCCCCAGGGCGCGCACCTCGCCGGCGGCGAGCTGGCCGAGGATCTCGTCCAGCGTCGCCACCGCCCGATGGCGCGCGGCCCACTCCACCTCGCCGCGCAGAAGGTACTTCTCAGTGACCATCTCGAGGATGGGCCCGACGTTCTGCGCCATCCCCCCGTGCACCAGGACCAGCGATTCCTGAAGCCGGGCGCGCGCCGCCGCCGGCACCCGGTCGGTCCCGAGCAGCGTGTGGCGGGGAAGGAGGCAGCCGCGGCTGGCGCCGTACTCGACGTCGCCGGGGCGGCTCGCGACGCCCTCGATGAGCTTGATGCCGGGCCAGAGGCCGCCCGAGTCCTGCCAGCCGCCGCCCGAGCCGCCGAGCCACTCCCCGAGGATCGCCCGGGCCGCCACCATCCGCCGCTCGGGCTCCTCCATCGGCCCGCTCAGCGTGCGGATCTGGCCGGTCGCGCGCATGCACGCGCCGATCAGCGCGCCGAGCAGGTTTGTCGAAACGGCCAGCCGCGAGCCCTTCGGGATGCGGTTGACGCAGCTGACCAGCTCGAAGCCGCGGCCCGACCCGAACATGATCCCCAGCAGATCAGCCAGCTTGGCGCCGGACCGCTCGATGCCGGGCGGAACGAGCCCCGCGGCTATGATCGAGGCCTTCAGAAGCCCGAGGTAGTCGCGGCCGAAGTCGAACAGTTCGTCCAGCTCTCTGACCTCCGCGGTCGCCTCCAGGTCCACGCTGGCAAGGCGGATCACGGGCTCGTCGATAACCCGGAAATACGCCTCCACGGGCGGGCGCGGGCCGACGTCGCGGCCGTGCACGCTCAGGTCGATGGAGACGTTCAGGACCCGCGCGCCCTCCGGGAAGTCCATCCCGAGAAAGAAGATGTCGCTCCAGCCGCAATGGGTCAGGTCCATCCTGACAGGGGTGCACTCGCGAAGGATCGGATGCGGAGTGCCGCCGTCGCCGTCGCGAAGCAGCTCGGGGCGGACGCGCAGAGACTGGTCGAGCGGGTGTCCGAGGCGGAACATCCAGGCATTGCCCCGCGTGGCCCTGACGGTGTGGCGGACCTGGTCGGCGAGAGTCTGGAAGCCGAGCTCGTGGTAAGCGGCTGCCAGAGCGCTCGAGAGCGTCTCGTTGGCGCCCTGCGCGTCCTGCGCGCGCAGGAAGCCGCTTATGGCCTCCTCGAAGCGCCTCTCCAGCATCCGGCTGAAGCCGTCGTAAGGCACCCGGCCGGTGCGCCGGAACTCTGGCCTCGTCGGCAGGTGATAGCGGTGGATGGCCGCGAGGAAGAACAGGGCGCGGACGCGCCTGTACAGGTTGGCCTCTTGGCGGCGGTAGCCCTCGAGCTCGGCGCAGGCCGCCAGGAGCTCGGCGGCCGGCCTTCCGGCGCACCAGCGCTCGATGGAGAGGTCCCGCGTCTCCGGGGTCTCGGACTCGATGATGTCTGTCACCCGGAGGCTCATGGGACTGGGTCCATCGGAAGCCGGCGGCCCGCTAGCGGCTCGCGAGCAGCTCCACGAGCTGGGTCAGGATCCGGTCGCGGTCGCGGCCTGCAAGGGTCAGCGCCAGCTGCGCGAAAAGCAGGCCGTAGGTCGCGCCTATGTCGTAGCGCCGACCCGCGATGCTGAACGCCAGGTAGCGGCGGCGGGCCGCCAGCGCGTGCAGGGCGGGGGAAAGCCCCAGCGGCCGGTCGGTGGCCCTGCCCTGGTCCTCGAGCAGCTCGAAGATGTCCGGCGCAAGCACGTGCATGCCGAAGAAGCAGAGGTAGTAGCCCGCCCGCAGGCCCGGCACCAGCAGCTGCTGCTCCGCGACCGTGGGCGTCGGCTTCTCGATCACCGTCTCGATCTGGTAGAGCGGCTGCTCGCCGCCCACGAGCCGCCCGCCGATCGCGCCGTAGGCCGCGAGGAGGCCCTCGTGGGTCGGCTGGACGGCAGAGACGGGCGTGTCCTCCGACTCGGCCACGCCGATGAGCTGCCGGGCGCAGCTGACGGCGCCTTGGGCCACGTGCAGGTGGTCGCCCACCAGGTGAAGGAAGGCCTCACCGCCGATGAACTCGCGCCCGCACAGCACCGCATGGCCGTAGCCGCGCGGATTGCGCTGCGCGACAAAGCGCACGCGGTCGCGAAGAGCCCCGCTCGCGCTCGCGTAGGTTGACTCGTCCCCCGGGCAGACGACGACGCAGAACTCCTCCACACCCGCGCCGGCCGCCTCCTCGAGGATGATCTGCAGGGCGGACTTCGACGCGCCCTGCTGGTCGATGAGCATCTGCAGCGGCAGTTCGCGCTGGCGGGGGTTGGCGGCGGTGATCAGGGCTTTTCGGACTTTCATGGGGTGGGTGGCGGCGCTGGTGAGCCGCGGCCGGAGGGCGATCTTGGCTCAGGACAATCGCAGGGAGAAGCAGAGACAATCCCGAAAGGTTGCCGCCGGGGTGCCAGCTAGCGCACCTCGTAGACTTCGACGAGACCGACACCCTCGGCGGCGTTGGCTCCGGAAACCTGGGCGGTGTACGCACCGGGGGGCAGCGTCACGGTCATTGCCGAATCCGGGGCGCCACTTGCAAGTGTGAATGCGCCGACCTTGGACATGGTCGCGGCCGCGGCCATCTCAACGCCGGCTCTGACCGAGGAAGGCCCCAGGGTCGAGCTTGATGACCAGCCCTGGTTGCTTGCGATCGCGTTCCCCTGCGAATCAAGCAGGGTCAGAACGGGGCTCGATAGGACGCCGGGAACCCCGAATCCTGAAAGCGCCGGGCCGACTCCGCGGATCAAGACGGTTTCGTCGGCGCCAGTGGGCCCGGCGGCGACGACAAATCCAGCGATAAGGATATTGCCTCCTGTCTGCACGTCGGCCCGCGCGGAAATGTTGATGAGCCTCGCCGCCGGGGTCCCGGTGTCGGCATCGTAAAGCTCCGCCAGCGCCACGCCGGAGGAACCGCCCGCCCCGGCAACCTGTGCCGTGTATGAGCCGACCGGAATCGGCTCCAGAAGGGCCGCATCGAGGGAATCTGCGGGCAGCGGGAAGGCGCCTACCGCGGCCATGGCGCTCGCCAGGCGTGCGCTACCGCCCCAGGCGGAATTCGTGGCCGTGGCGTCGCCGCTCGAGTCGTACAGGGTCAGGACGGGCGCCTGAAGGGCTCCCGGGACACCGAACGATGCGAGGGCGGGGCCGATCCCCCGGACCAACATGGATTTCTGCCCCGCTCCCGAAACGACGAATCCGGCGATGAGGATGTTCGATCCGCTCTGGACGTAGGCACGGGCCGAGAGATTGATGATCCGGGCGTCGGATTCTGTGGTCAGCGTGCCGAGGCTATACGAAAACATCCCCGAGGCATTGGTGATTATGACCGTGTAGTTTCCGTTGTCGGCGGCTCCCGCCTCGGGGATGGAATAGGCCGAGCCGGTCGCTCCGGGTATGTCTACGCCGTCAAGCTGCCATTGGTAGGTGGCCGGCAGCACCTCAGACGTGGCAGCCATCATGACAGGGGAGCCGGCATTGACCGGATTCGCCGGTGCCTTGGTAAGGATTGCCGGCTCCGCGCCGATTTGGGAGATCAGGTTTGTGACATTGGGAGATCCGACGCCCGTGCACAGGTCGTAGCCAATGCCGGCCTCATATGCGCCGTTGTCGCCTTCTGTAATATCGTTAAAGGCGTTCGACCCGATGAGGGAATAGATCCAGTGGTTGAGAGGGCCGAGACTGGAAAGCCCGGCATTGGCGCGGGCCTGGTTCATCAACGCCGTCAGACCTGCCCAGATCGGCGCCGAGAGGCTCGTCCCCCATGCGGTGTACTTCTGTCCATTGAGGACCGCCAAACCCGAGTCTGCCTGCGCCGCGACGTCGGGTACGCAGCGAAAGCTTCCCGGGGGAACACCCGGCCCAGACTGCCACGACGGACGCGCGAACACGGCGCTAAAGCCTCCGCCGCTCGCCACAGTGGCCGTTGAGCCGGGTGGATTTGACTCGAACCACGCCACTTCGCCAGTGGGCATCCAACTGGGGCTGAAGGCGAGCGTGGTGCCGCCGACACCCGTGATGTTTGGATCGGATGCCGGGTACGCGACCGCCAGGGGAAATGACGGGCCATAGGCCAGAACGCCGGCGTTTGGATCGGGGTTCGATCCCCCGTCGCCCGAGCTGGCGAAAACCGTGACGCCGGCGGCAGCGAGCTGCGCGAACGCCTGCGAGTAACTCATCAGCACCGCGCCGCTGCCGGCCTCGTCTTCCAGTGCGTAGAGGCTCACCGAAACCTGATGCAGACCGGGGTTCTGCGGGAGATCATTGAGGATCTGGGTCGCGGCGGCTATAAAGTACGCAAACACCGAACTCGGGATCGAATAGAAGCGGATGTCGGCGCCGGGCGCCATGCTGCTCGCCCATTCGACATCGAGGTTCGATTCTAGCACGTCGCCGGCGCCCCCATTCGGCCCCCCGCTCACGCTAACGACGGTGAGATTGCCCAGGCTCTGGCTGATTCCGCAAAGGGACCAGAATGTCGTCAGATCCGAATCGATCGGATTAGCATCGCAAATGATGGCAATTGTCTGGCCGGCGCCGGTCAGGTTCGACGGAGCGGCGTAGGCGTTGGCGATGTCGGCCGGAGTGGGGGCCCCGTTGGGGCTGCCGAGTCCGCCCGCCGCGGCGAGCCCGAGACGGGGATGGCGCGCCCGGATGTGCGGTTGCAGGCCGTTGATGCAGAGTACGGGGCCTGATAGGCCGGCCGGCAGGCAAGGCGGCGATACGGCGGACGTGAATTCGCCGTCCGCCGTCGCCACGCGCGCAAATGTCACGCCAAGCGCCTCGGAAACCCGGGCCACGCTCCCCCGCGCGAAGACGTTGGTGTGGTTCCGGTCAATTTGCGTCAGCGAAAAACCCTCGCTCACCAGCCAGGAAGCGATGCGGTCGTAGTCGGCCGCGAGCGGAAGGTACTTGGCCTCCATCTCCGCCTGCGAGACCGTTTGGCCGGCATGGATTCTTCCTTCCAGTTCCTCAAAGTTGCGCATCTGGAGACTGGCGACAAAATCCAGCGGGGCGGCCAATTCCTCTCCCGTGAGAGCCTGGCGGACGACGTGCGGTCTCGATGCGTGAGCATCGGCCGGAACCGCCACGACCGAGTCATTGAGGCGGAATCGCGCGTCCGAGGCCAGGCTGGCCCACGACGGAAACTGAAGTGAGACTAGCATCGCGCCGCTCAAGAGGCTCCTGTGGAGCGAGATGAGCCCAGGAAGACACAGTGTCAGGCGGCGCTCCTGCCCCTCAGGACGCGTGACGTGCGCATGCCCCGGATCCGGTGGGTCGCTTAGCGTGCTTGCTTTCATCCTCGTGCCTGAATCCGCGCAAAGCATATTTGGTGGGTCCAAGGATTAGACAAGCGAAGCGGGTCGAAGACACGAAACAAACAGCGACGGCGATATACGACGAAAGGGTCCCCAGCTTAGGCGTCCTGCGAGCAGGCGCCCATAAGTTCGGAGCCTCTCGGCGCAAGCGCGCCGGCAGGTCCAAGGCCCGGGCCCACCAAGATCAGCCCGCCAACGCAGGTGCGCCTTTAGCGGCTAATTGGTGTATGCCTCAAACAAGGCTATGCCCGAGTTGCCCTTGGCCGACGGTTCCAATCCATCCCAGGTTGCGAGCATCGCGAGCGCGGTCGGCGCTTTTGCCCTGACATCGGGCAGTGCGGATAGCGCTCAGGTCATCAACCTGCCGCCGGGCCCATACACGATGCAAGTGAGTGGTGTGAACAACACGACAGGCGTCGCCCTGGCCGAAATCTACGAGGTGCCATAGGCTTGGGGGAACCCCTTTGCGAAAGCCGTTCTCGGTGCATCCGGAACGCGCAACGGCGCAATAACGAACGCGCTTGCCTGCAGTGCAAAGAGCTCCCACAACAGACCGCGATTCGTGGTTCCGGAGAGATGCCTGAGTGGCCTATAGGGGCGGTTTGCTAAACCGTTGTACGGGTAAAACCGTACCGGGGGTTCGAATCCCCCTCTCTCCGCCAGTTTCCTGGCGTGCGCTACCGCAGCTCGTAGATCTCCATGAGGGCCAGCCCGAACGAGTTGTTCGCGCCGTCGACCTGCACGGTGTAGTCGCCAGGGGGCAGCGTCGCGATTATGGCGGAGTCCCCCGAGCCCGCGACGAAGGCGAAGGCGCCCACCTTCGCGGCGAGGGCCGCGGTCATGGGCTGGACGACGATCCCGGTGCTGGCGGGGCGCAGGCCCACGGCCGCATTGCCCCAGCCGGTGTTCGTCCCGATGACGCCCGCGGAGTCTCCCAGCGTGATGACGGGATTCGGCAGGGCGTTCAGGACTCCGAAATCAACGAGCGCCGGCCCGTCCGCGCGGATGATGACCGTCTGGGGAGTGGTGCCCGCGATCGTGAATCCGCCGATGAGGATGTTTGACCCCGTGCCGACGAAGGCGCGGGCCGAGATGTTGACCAGCCGGTTCGTCGACACGGAGGTGTCGGCGTCGTAGATCTCCGCTAGGACCACGCCGCTGTTCGTGGTCTGCGATCCGATCTGGGCGGTGTACGCCCCGGGGGCGAGCGACTCGAGGATGGCCGTGTCGTGGGAGCCCGGCGCAAAGTCGAACGCGCCCACCTGCTTGAAGGTCGACTCGAGCGTCGCCGGCCACGTGTCCACCGTGGCTATGGTTCCGGCCGTGCCGCTCAGGGTGAGCTGCGGATCCGGGAGGAAATTCGGGATGCCGAAGACGTTCAGCGCCGGCCCGCATCCGCGGACGAGGACGGACTTGTTCGAGTCGCCCGCCGTGACGAATCCAGCGACGAGGGAATTGCCGCCCTGTGCGTAGGCGCGGGCCGAGAGGTTCGCGATCCAGGCGTTCGTGGAGATCGACAGCGTCCCGATCGTCGACGTCGCCACCACGCTGCCGCCGCTTATCGCGTCCACGGAGTAGGTCCCCGCGTTGGCGGCTGTCGGGTAGAGCGTGAATGTCTCGCCCTGGGCCCCCGTGATCGGGTTGCCGTTCAGGTACCACTGGAAGGTGACGCCCGTGCCGGAGACCGGCGCGGTGAGCGTTATCGGCGGTGATCCGTTCTCGACCGGGGAGGCCGGCAGCTGCGGGGTGGGCGTCGGGGTGGGCGAGGGCGTCGGCGTTGGCGAGGGCGTCGGCGTGGGAGTCGGAGTCGGGCCCCCCGGCGTGGGTGTGGGTGTCGGGGTGCCGGTCGGGGTGGGTGTCGGGCTGCCGGTCGGTGTCGGTGTCGGGCTGCCGGTCGGAGTGGGAGTCGGAGAGCCCCCGCCCTGGGTCAGGGCGGCGATCAGGCGGGTCATGCTGGGGGTCCCGATGCCCGTCACCAGGTCGTAGCCGACGGTGCAGGAGTAGGCGCCATTGTTGCCCGCGGTGATGTCGTTGAACGCGCTGGTCCCGATGAGGGGGTAGATCTTGGGATTGAGCGCCCCGACGGGCGACAGGCTTAGGCTGAACCTCGCCTGGTTGATGCGGGCGCAGAATCCGGCCCAGACGGGCGAGGAAAGGCTCGTCCCGCCAAAGGCGTTGTTAGCCCCGTTGACGATCACCAGAAACCCCAGGCCTATGTGGGATCCGTCGGTATTAATCGCCAGCGCGGAGACGTCGGGAACGCACCGGTAGGGCTGGGCGGGGACGCCCGTGCCCGCCTGCCATGCCGGGCGCGCGTAAACGGCGCTCAGGCCGCCGCCGCTGGCCGACGTCGGGTCGCCGTCCGAGAGGGACCATCCCGCTTCCGCCGAGATCTCCAGGCCGCTGCCGTTCAGCACAAGCGCCGTGCCGCCCACGCCGGTGACATTGGGGTCGCTCGCCGGGTACGAGACGCTCAGGGGGGACGCGGAATCATACTCGTCCGTCAGGTAGTTCGGGTTGGATCCGGAGTCGCCCGAGGACGCGAAGCAGGTGACGCCCTGTGCCACGAGCAGGGGGATAGAGAGGTCGGTATAGCCCTCGGGCCCCCCGAAGCTCTCGGAAGTCTGGTGAATGGTCGGGTTTGCGCCCAGGTCATTGAGTACTTGGGTGTAGGCCGCCGCTTCGGTGACGTCGGTGAGGCCCGCCGGCGCCGCGTAGAGGCGGATGCTCGAGGCGCTGGCGATGCTGCTGCTCCACTCCACATCCATGGACAGCTCGTCCTGGTCCGTCATGTCTGAGCCGGGGCCTCCGAGGACGTTCACGACGGTGTAGCTGCTGAGCGTTTGAGGGACGAGGCACGTGTCCCAGAACTGCGTGAGGTCGCTTGATTTGGGAATGTTGTCCCCGATGATGGCGATCGTCTGTCCCGTCCCGGTATAGGCGGGGGGAGCCAGGTAATGGGACGCGATCGTGGCGGGGCTCGCGTAGCCGGCCGGGACGATTGCGGGCCTAATGATCTTGGCGTGGTGTCGGCGCAGGTGCGGCTGTAGCCCCAGGATCGCGCGGACGCTCGGAGCCAGCGCGTCCGGCAGGGACGGCTCGGTCAGGGCCGACGAGAATTCGCCGTCCCGGGTCGCGACACGGCCGAAGGCAGCCTGGAACGCCCGCGAAGCCTGCTGGACGGTGCCCTGCGCGAAGACTCCGTGCCGGAGGTTGGACTCGAGCACGATCGTGAACCCCTGGCCCGTAAGCCAGTCCTTGATGGCATAATAGGCGTCGGTGCTCGGCAGGTAGCTCTCGATCTCGGCCGGCTTAAGGACGTCGCCCCGCAGGATGTGCTCCTGGAGCTGATCCCCGTTGCGCAGATTGAGCGCAACCTCGAAGAAAATGTTGGCTTGCTCCTCCTGCGGCGTGAGTTGCGCCCGCACGACCCTTCCGAAGGCCGGGCCCTGCTGCGCCCCGTAGGGATTGCCCTCCGTGGGAACGAGGCTGGGCACGGTCGTCGCCGCCGAAAGCGCGCCGGCACCGGCGAGGGCCATCGCGGCCGCCAACGCCAGCGCAAATAATGCCGACGATTGGCCGGCCGGGCCATTGAGCGACACTGGCTTATCGATTGTCTTCATGGGAGGCTCAATCCGGGGGTATTGGCCCCCAGAGGGAATTGCCGTCAAAGGCGGATCCGGTGCCTGGGTTTTCGTTTGGGATAACAGGGGATTATCTATCGTCCGAACCGCGGCGTCAGCTTGGAACTGCGCACGTACGTATGTTTACGTAAGCAAGTTGCACCTTGCGGCGCAATTGATTTGGACGTCGAGCCTAATCATTGCCCGCAGGGCCATCCGGCTCGGTAATTGGTTGTCTGGTTAGGCTGATCAGGGCGGCCAACGGTGGGATGCCGCCCCAATCGAGAATCAGCGCATGGCGTATTAGTGCGTTGAAATCCTAGTTGTACAAAATTATAAGATCCTTATTATTAATATTTTATGAATCAATCATGGCGGGCTGCGGCCGCGGCGTACGCGCGTGAACGGCGCTCCCTGGCCCCTGAGCCGCCCGGGCCACGGCGAGCCGCGCCGCCTCCCGTCATACTTCCGTAAAAGATGCATGCGGGCGTCCGCTTTGCGCCGCCCTGGGGCCCCGGCGAACGCCGCGATGCCAAACTCGTCCCGGCGGGTTCCCGCGCAGCCGTTGCAGTCGATGGCAGGCGCGGCCGCCTTTTCCAGCATCGCTTCCTGGTCCCGGCGCGGGCGGAGCTCTGGCGGTTTCGCGGGTTCTCGTTATGCTCCCGCGTCAACACAACCCCAGACGAACGCCTGCGCGCATGCTTGCCCCGCCGACCGCCTTGTCGAATCGGAGTGTACACAGATAACCCGCCTATCTAGCGTGAATGCATGGCGGCGGTCAGAGCGACCGCGCCAGGGAAGACTTCAACGCAACCTCAGCAATGGCCCTCATCAATCGCCGCACTTTCCTCAAGACCTCCGCCCTGGCCGCAGGTGCCGGGCTAGCCTCTCGACTGACCCGTTCCGCGTGGGCCGACCCGGTCGGCGCCGGCGCCGACGTGCGCATAGGGATCATCGGGCTGCGCAACAAGGGCGGCGACCACCTCAAGCGGCTGCTTGACATGCCCGGCGCGCGCGTCGTGGCG
>Ga0187867_10000517_pt1 | contig 34271 bp, 32 predicted proteins | sample June2016WEW_13_1_FD_132976 | JGI IMG/M metagenome (GOLD analysis project Ga0187867, IMG submission 132976) | Peatland microbial communities from SPRUCE experiment site at the Marcell Experimental Forest, Minnesota, USA - June2016WEW_13_10 | ecosystem: Environmental > Terrestrial > Soil >... | reverse complement strand
CGTGCTGGCGATGTCCGGCCGCGCGGTGGAGGCCTCCGGGGACGTGGACGTCCTCCTCCTCGACAAGACCGGGACCATCACCCTGGGCAACCGCCAGGCCGCCGAGTTCATCCCCGCACCCGGCATCGAGATGCAGCGGCTGGTGAAGGCCGCCGACCTGGCGAGCGTCGCCGACGAGACCCCCGAGGGACGCTCGATCGTCGCCCTGGCCCGGCGCTTCGGCATCGCCGAGCAGCCGGACATCCACTCCTGGGCCTTCGTCCCCTTCTCGGCCATGACCCGGATGAGCGGCGTGGACCGCGACGGGGTCAGCATCCGCAAGGGTGCCGGCGACGCCATCGCCGCCTGGTGCTCGGAGGACCAGAGCCGGGACCTCCCCCCCAGCGTGCGCGAGCAGGTGGAGAGCATCGCCCGGAGCGGTGGCACCCCGCTCCTGGTCGCGGAGAACCACACCGTGCTCGGCACCATCCACCTCAAGGACATCGTCAAGCCGGGGATCAAGGAGCGCTTCGAGGATCTCCGCCGGATGGGCCTGCGCACGGTGATGATCACCGGCGACAACCCGCTCACCGCCAGGGCGATCGCCGAGGAGGCCGGGGTCGACGACTTCCTCGCCGAGGCGACCCCGGAGAACAAGCTCGAGCTGATCCGCAGCGAGCAGGCCGGCGGCAAGCTGGTGGCCATGACCGGTGACGGCACCAACGACGCTCCCGCGCTCGCCCAGGCCGACGTCGGCGTGGCCATGCAGAGCGGCACCCAGGCCGCCAAGGAGGCGGGCAACCTGGTCGACCTCGACAGCGACCCGACCAAGCTGATCGAGATCGTGGAGACCGGCAAGCAGATGCTGATCACCCGGGGAGCGCTGACCACCTTCAGCGTCGCCAACGACGTCGCCAAGTACTTCGCGATCATCCCGGCGATGTTCGCGGTCGCCCTCCCGCCCCTCAAGGCCCTCAACATCCTGCAGCTGCAGACGCCGCAGAGCGCCATCCTCTCGGCGGTGATCTTCAACGCCCTGATCATCGTCGCCCTCATCCCGCTGGCACTGCGGGGGGTGAGGTACCGGGCGGTCGGCGCCGCGTCCCTGCTCCGCCGCAACCTCCTCGTCTACGGGGTGGGCGGGATCATCCTCCCCTTCATCGGCATCAAGGCCGTCGACATCGTCATCACCAACCTTCACCTGATCTGAGCTGGACGAGAGATGTTTCGCAATTTCCCCAAGGAGCTGTGGGTGGCGGTCCGGGTCACCTTGGTGATCGCCGCCGCCGGCGGCCTGGTCTACCCGCTGGTGATGCTCGGCGTCTCCCAGCTGGCCTTCAACAGCCAGGCCAACGGAAGCCTGATCACGAACTCGAGCGGCACGGTGGTCGGCTCCTCGCAGATCGGCCAGTGCTTCTACGAGGCCAAGGACGTCTCCGGCACCCTCACCTACCAGACCACGAGCTACCAGGGCCACACCTTCTACACCGTGGACCCCCGCTACTTCCAGGTGCGACCATCCTACTTCGTGGAGGTCCAGCCCAACGGCACCGAGGCGGTGGTCCCGGACAGCCCGCCCTGCAACCCCCTCTACTCGCAGGGCAGCAACCTCGGGCCCAGCAACGCGCTGCTCATCAACCAGGTCGACACCTACGCGGCCTACCTCCACTGCGTGGGCATCGACACCGGCGGCTCCTTCACCGCCGCCCAGCTCCAGGCCGCCGCCACCGACCCGACCCACCACTGCCTGAGCACCGGGACCACGACAACTCCCATCCCCATCGACCTGGCGACCGGTGACTTCACCAGCTTCGATCCGGACATCAGCGTGGCGGCGGCTCTGGCGCAGGTCAACATGGTCGCGGCGGCGCGCGGGCTCGACCCGGCCCGGGTGCACGCGATCGTCGAGGCCAACATCACCGGCCGGGTGCTCTGGATCTTCGGAGAGCCGGACGTCGACGTGCTCCAGCTCAACCTGGCGATCAACAAGGCTTTCGGCGCGCCGCCGGCGCTGGGCTGATCGAAGCGACGTGATCCCTTCCGTGGCCCCGGCGCGACCGCTGCGGGGCCACGGCTGCCGCCGCTCAGCGGGCCGTGGGTGCGGCGCACCCTCGGTGGGTACACTGGGCTGGACAGGTGCCCGCTCCGGGCCTGAGCGGTAGGGCGGGCGAGAGGCCCATGACCGATTCCCGAGCTGACGCAGGCGTGGTCGCCTCCGGTGAGGCGGCTCTCCCCGCGGTGGAGACGACGGCTTCCGCCACCGAGACGGTGGCCGGCCCGCCCTCCCCGCCGCGCGGCCGGCTCAAGGCGTACCTCGGGGCCATGCCCGGTTCCGGCAAGACCTTCGCCATGCTCCGGGAGGGCCGGGACCGCCGCGACGCCGGCGAGGACGTGGTGATCGGCTTCATCGAGACCCACGGGCGGGCGCGCACCCAGGAGGCGATCGGCACCCTGGAGACGCTCCCCCGGATCACCGTCGACTACCGCAGCACCCGGCTCTCCGAGATGGACGTGGACGCGGTGCTGGCGCGCCACCCCCAGGTCGCGCTGATCGACGAGCTGGCCCACACCAACGCCCCCGGGGTGCGCCATCACAAGCGGTGGGAGGACATCGAGGATATCCGCGACGCCGGTATCGACGTGATCACGACCATGAACATCCAGCACCTCGAGTCGGTCAAGGACGTCGTCGAGCGGATCACCGGGATCACCGTCCACGAGACGGTGCCCGATAGCGTCCTCGACCGCGCCGACGAGATCCAGTTCATCGACATCACCCCGGAGGCGCTCCGCAAGCGGATGCGCCACGGCAACGTCTACCCCGCCGATCGGGTGGACATGGCGCTGCGCAACTTCTTCCGCCCGGGCAACCTCGGCGCGCTCCGCGAGCTCGGCCTGAGGTTGGTCGCCGAGCGGGTCGGGGAGGATCGCGGCGGCATCCAGACCCCTCCCGAGGACGTGCTCACCGCCGTCGGCAGCGGGCCTTCGGCGGAGGCCCTGATCCGCCGCGGGGTGCGCCAGGCACGCCGCCGGCGGGGCTTCTGCACGGTGGTGCACGTGCACACCATCGACGACCCGCCCGCCGTCCCCGGCGCCGAGGACCACGGCTGGCGCCGGCTCGCCGAGGAGCTGGGGGCGCCGGTGGTGGAGGTCGAGTCCACCGACATCGCCGCCGCCCTGATGGAGATCGCCCACAACCGCGGCGTCCGCCACGTGGTGATGGGGGAGCCGCGCCCTCACGGGCTCCTCTCCCACCTGCGCCGGTCGGTGGTCGACCGCGTGATCGAGGGGCTCCCCGACGTCGACGTTCACGTCATCGCGCGCTACGCCGCCGTCCCCTTCGCCCCGCTGGGCCGTCCCGATCCGGACTCGCTGCTGCGCAGCATGGCCGAGGGGAGACCCCGCGGCGGCCTGCGCCTGCACATGAGCTACGCCCGCGGCGCCGGGGCCACCACCCGGATGCTCGACGAGGCCCGCCGCCGCTCCGGCCGGGGCACCGACGTGGTGGTCGCCGCGGTGAGCGGAGGAGGCGCCGCCCGGCTGGGCAACCTCCCGCTGCTCGGAGGGCCCTCATCGCCGGCGGCCCGCGGCCTGCTCGACGTCGAGGCGCTGCTGACCCGCAACCCCGACGTGGTCGCCGTCGACGACCTCATCGGGTCAACCACCACCGGCCAGATGGTCGGCAACGTGCTGCCCCGCATCCGGGCCGCCGGCATCACCGTGATCGGCACCGTCCACATCGGGGACCTGCGCAGCACGGTGGCGCTGATGGGGCCGCTGCTCAACCGTCCCAAGGACCGCCCGGTGCTCGACGACTCCGCGCTCGACGCCGCCGACGAGGTCGAGCTGGTCGACGTGCCGCCGGCGGAGCTGGAGGAGCGGCTCCGCCAGGGCGAGGTCATGCCGCCCGCCGAGGCCCTCCAGGCGCTCCAGGGCGAGTTCCGCCCCGAGGTGCTGACGGCGCTGCGGGAGACCGCGCTCCGGCGGGTCGCCGAGCACTGCGATCGCCAGCTGGTCGCCTACATGAGCACCGCCCGGATCCAGGAGCCGTGGGAGGCCCGCCCGCGCGTCCTGGTGCTGGTCCCGCCGCGCCCCGGGCAGGAGCCGGTGATCCGCCGCGCCGCGGCCCACGCGATCCGCAAGGACGACGCGCTGACCGCGGTCTCAGTGCGCCGCCGGCCCCGCAGCGAGGAGGAGAAGCGGCTGATCGGCAGCTACGCCACCCTCACCCATCAGCTCGGCGGGGAGTTCGTCACCATCGACGGCAACGACGTGGCCGCCACCGTCGCCGACTACGCCCGCGGCCACCGGATCACCGAGATCCTGGTGATGCGGAGCACTCGGAACAGCTCCTCGAACACCCTGCGCAAGCTGATCCGGCTGGTGGCCAACGTCGACGTGCACGTGGTCGCGGCCACCGACTGAGGCCCGCGAGTCCCCCCCCGGCCGACCCGCCGATCCCGGTCAGTCGTTGACGACGGCGGGGAGGGTGAAGGCGAAACGCGCCCCCTCGCCCCGCTCGGGATCCTCGATCCACACCCGCCCCGCGTGCGCCTCGACCAGGCCGCGGACGATCGCCAGTCCCAGGCCGGTCCCGCTCTGCGCCGGCCGCCCCGCCTCGCCCTCCGGCTGCCCGTCGTCGATCCCGCGCACAAAGCGCTCGAAGATCCGCTCGCGCTGCTCCTCGGGAACCCCGGGGCCGCGATCGATGACCCGGACCACCACCATCGCGCGCTTGCCCGGCGTCGCCTCCACCGTGATCGGCGTCCCCGGGGGCGCGTGCCGGTCCGCGTTCTGGAGCAGGTTGTCGAGGATCTGACCGAGCCGGTCCCAGTCCGCGAGCACCTCCAGCCCGTCGGGGGGCAGGCTGACCTCGACCGGCCGGCCCGGCGAGGCGAGACGCAGCCGCCCCGCCGCGGCACCGACGGCGTCGCCCAGGTCGATCTCCACCGCGTCCAGGGTCACCGCGTGGGCCTCGATCCGGGCCATGTCCAGGAGGTCGGAGACGAGCCGCTCCAGGCGGCGGGCCTCGGAGACCATCGCCTCCACCTCGGCGCGGACCGGGACCGCGAGGTTGGGGCGCTCGAGCAGCTCGGTGCCCCCGGTGAGGATGCTGGCGAGCGGGGTGCGCAGCTCGTGGGAGACGTTGGCGAGCAGGTCGCTGCGCAGCCGGTCGGAGGCCTCCAGCACCCGGACCTGCTGCTGGGTCTGGGCCAGCCGGACCGCCACCGCGGCCGCCTCCGCCTGCTCCCGCTCCAGCCGCTCCAGGTCGGCGTTGCTGCGGCGCAGCTCCGCGGTCAGCCGCTCGGCCTCCATCTGTGCGTGCCGCCGTCCCGATCCGACCCCGCCGGCGGCCACCGCCACGGCGGCGAAGACCACCAGGGCGACCAGGTCGCTGGGGTCGGCGATGGTCAGGGTGTGCAGGGGGGGCACGAAGAAGTAGTCGACCAGCAGGAAGCTGAGCGCCGCGCCGAGGAGCGCGGGCCGGAGGCCGCTCAGGGTGCCGAGCACGGCGACCAGGGCGAGGTAGACGAAGACGTAGTCGCGGGCGGTGGCCGGCTGAACCAGGCTCAGCAGCGCGGTGATGGCGATCGGACCGCCGATCGCCCCGACCCCTCCGGCAATCACGGTGAGGTGCCCTCGAGCGCTGTTCAACACGGGGTCGATTGTGGCCGGGTGCGGCGGCCTTCTGCCGCGACCGCAGCGGCCCGCTGCCCGAGGGCGGCGGCCCCACGCGGCGACGCCGGCGGAGCGTCACCCCCGCCGAGTCGTGATCAGACCGGCCGGGTGCTGTCCAGCTCGCGGGTCACCGCGCTGCCGCGCAGGCGCAGCCGCCGGGCGTGCAGCGTGCGCCGAAGCCGCACGATCTCCGGAACCATGGCGAGGATCAGCAGCACCGCGACCCCCACGAAGGCCCCCCCCAGCCACTGCGGCCCGAGCAGCAGCAGGGTGACCCCGGCGGCGACCAGCGCGGCGGTCGGGCAGGCGAGGATCACCAGGACGAGCAGGAGGGCGACGATGCTCGCGGGCTCGCGCGCCGCGGCCACCCGGGCCCGGAACGCCTGCACGTCGGGCCCCGGCGCGCCGGCCTGCCGTGAGCGGACGAATCTCCGTGCCAGCGTCGCGAGAAGCAACCTGGTCAGCCAGCTCCAGGGCACGGCTCCATGGTACGGGGCGGCGCGCGGCCGGCGGGAGGCGCCGCTCGCGGCGCGGCCGGGTCCGGTCGCGGCACCGTGGTACATTCGGCGCGCAGGCAACCAGGGAGGAAGAAGATGGTCCGCGCCTACGTCCTCATCAGCGCAACCGCCGGAAAGGCGCTGGAGGTGGCCACCAAGCTCCACGGCCAGCAGGGCATCGTCAACGCCGACGCGATCACCGGCGAGTACGACGTCATCGCCCAGGTCGAGTCGGGCGACATCGCCGGTATCGGCAAGCTGATCGTCGAGAAGATCCAGGCCGCCGAGGGCGTGTTCAAGACCATCACCTGCCTGGTGATCAAATAGGGGGCGAGCCCGCGGCCACCCCGGGCCCCTCCGGTCTCGCCGGGCTGCTCCGGGAGTCCGGGGGGCGGCTCCGCGCCAGCCCGCGATTGCGCCGGTCGCTGCTCGGCTGGACCGCCCTCGGACTGGTCCTCGCCGAGGCCTTCAGCCTCTCGGTGGCCCAGGTCCACGGCGGCGGCCAGGTGATCGCCGGTCTGCTGACGCTCGCCGGCTGGCTGCTGGTGTCCCTGGGCATCGCCGGCGGCGCCGCCCTGCTGGTCCACCCCGACGGCAGCCGGGTCGACGTCTACGGCGTGCCCAACGGGCTCTCGGCGATCCGGGCCTGGCTCTGCCCGTCGCTCCTCTTCTGCACCGGCTGGACACTGCCGGGCCGGCTCGGCCTCCTGCTCTGGGTCTGCGTCGGCGGATCGGTGGGGATGCTGGACGCGGTCGACGGGTGGGTGGCGCGCCGCTTCGGACCGGTGACCCAGCTCGGCAAGGCCATCGACCCGGCCACCGACGCCGTCTACTTCAGCGTGGCCGCGATCGCCAGCCTCTGGCTGGGCATCTTCACCTGGTGGCTGATGGCCTTCGTGGTCTTCCGCTACCTGGCGCCGCTGCTGCTCACCCCGATCGTCTTCCTGCTCCGGAGACGGCCCGAGCTGGTGCGCACCCCGTGGGGTCGCTACAACACCATGCTCACCGGGCTGGTGCTCTTCGTCTGCATGCTGGTCAAGGTCTTCGCCGGCCCGGTGGATCTCATCAACGCGGCGGTCGGCCTGCCCCTGCTCGTCCCCACCGCCCTGCTCCACTTCCGCAGCCTGGGGCAGCGGGTGGTGGCGGCGCCGGTGGTGCGGTAGCGGGCGAGGGAGACATCCCCGGCGCCGGGCCGTTTGACGCATTCGGGCTGGAGGCGGCCCGCATCGGCTAGAGTGCCGGTGCGTTCACGTGAGCAACCTCCTCCATCGCCTCCTCGGCAGGATGAGGCATCGTCGCCTGGTCAGCCTGACCGCGGCGGTGATCCTCGTCGCCGTCTGCGGGGTGGTCGCGGCGCTCCTGGTGGTGGGACCGTGGGGCTCCTCGTCCGGCTCCTGCGCGCCCGGCGGGAGCGCGGCCGCGACGTCACCGTCGACATCCGCGGCAGCCGCGACCGAGTCCCTGACCCCCACCTCGCTCATCACCCTGCGCATGCTCGACGCGACCCACGGATGGGCCAATCGGGTCACCTGGGTGTCCCCCGGCACCTCCAACGCCGCCATCGCCACCACCACGGTGGTGATGACCGACGACGGCGGCGCGCAGTGGCGAGCCGTGATGACGCCGGGCGAGCTCATCGGGGCGAGCGACGCCGCACACGCGTGGGCGGAGGGCCAGGACGGTGTGTACCAGACCTCGGACTGCGGGGCCACCTGGACCCGGCTCGCCCTCCCCGTCACCAATGCCAGCGTCACCTTCGTGGATCCCGACCACGGCTTCCTGATGGGCGTGTACGCGCAGGCCCTGGCGCCGCCCGACGACTTCCAGGAATCGTTCGCCCTCTGGGAGACCTCGGACGCCGGAGCGGGGTGGAGCGCAGTCACCCGGGTGCCATCCGTCAAGGGCCCGGGGCCGATCGCCCCGATCGCCCTTCCCGACGGATGCCCGCCCGTGGCCACGGGCTGGAGCACGCTCCGCACCGGATGGATCGTCGGCGTCTGCCTCACCGGTGACCTCCAGCCGGCGGGGATGGGAACCGCCGTCCTTCTGGTCACCCACGACGGCGGGCGCACCTGGCAGCCCCAGCGGCTTCCGATCCCGCCGTCGTCAACGCTCTCCGGCCTCGACCCGCCCGCCTTCACGACGCCCGACGACGGCGAGATGGTCGGGATCACCACCTCGGGTGCTCCCTGCGTCTACGTCACCAAGGACGGCGGGGCGACCTGGAGCCCGGAGTGCGGCGCACTGCCCGCCCCCGAGAGCACCCACCCCGGCGCGGTGATCGCCCCCGACGGGACGGCCGTCACCCTGCTCCAGGACGGTGCCATCGCCGAGAGCACGGACGCCGGCCGATCCTGGCAGACCCCGGGCCCGCCTCATCCCGAGCTGGCGGCCGCGAGTTCCCTCACGGAGCTCGATTTCGTGAATGCGGAGCACGGTCTGATCAGCCTGGCCTCGGGAGCGCTGTACGCGACATCGGATGGGGGCCGGACCTTGCACCTGGTCTACCGGAGCCCGGACGCGCCGCTTCCCGGCGCGGCCTCACCCTCGGCAGGCCCCTCGGCGCCCATCTTCGGGGTGTCGCCCTGCCCCTCATCCCCGACCGAGCCCGCGGCTCCCACCTCCTGCCTCGTCATCATCCCGGCCTCGGCCACTCCGTAGGGCGTCCCCCGAGCGCCGTGGGGGCGGGGCGACCGCGGCCGCGACCAGCCGCTCAGCAGCGGCAACAGGCGGCGAGGTGGTCGGCCGGTCGGCGGTTCCTGGCCGACCCGCCCACCGGGAGGTCGGGGGCTGCCGACGCTCATAATCGGGGCGCCGTGCGTGCTGTCATCAAGGACTCCCCCCGGCCCGGCATCGCCATCACCGACGTCGAGGAGCCGACCGCCGGCCCTGGCGAGGTCCTGCTGAGGGTGGTCGCCGCCTCCATCTGCGGCACCGACATCCACCTCTACGATTGGAACCCCTGGGCCCAGGCGCGGGTCCACCTGCCCCGGGTCATGGGCCACGAGATCTGCGGCGAGGTGGTCGCCCTCGGCGAGGGGGTGGACGGCCGGGTGCGGGTCGGCGACCGGGTCGCGGTCGAATCCCACCTCGTCTGCCACCACTGCCCCGAGTGCCTGCGCGGCGACTTCCACGTCTGCGCCAACACCCGGATCATCGGGGTGGACGCCGACGGCGGATTCGCCACCATGGTGGCGCTCCCGTCCGGCAACGTCTGGCCCGTCGGCCCCGAGGTGGCCCCCGAGGTCGCCGCCGCCATGGAGCCCTTCGGCAACGCGGTCCACGCCTGCTCCTACGGGGAGCTGGCCGGCGCCACCGTCGCCGTCTTCGGCTGCGGTCCGATCGGCTGCGCCGCGGTGGCGGTCGCCAAGGCCAGGGGGGCGGCGCGGGTGATCGCGGTCGAGCCCAACCGCTACCGGCTGGAGCTGGCCGAGCGGATGGGCGCGGACGTCCTGGTCCAGTCCGGGGAGGGGAGCGCCGAGGCCGAGGTTCGCCGGGCCGCCGGCGGCGAGGTGGACTGCGCCCTGGAGATGAGCGGAGCGCCGGTGGCGGTGGTCGCGGCCACCCGATTGGTCCGATCCGGAGGGTGGGTCTCGCTGCTCGGGATCGGGGACGCCCCCGCGACCCTCGACCTCTCCCAGGACGTCGTGATGCACGGGGTCACCCTCTTCGGGGTCACCGGCCGCCGCCTCTACGCCACCTGGGAGGAGACCTCCGCCCACCTCCACTCCGGCGCGATCGACGCGTCAGCACTCATCACCCACCACTTCGCCATGGCCGACATCGCTGAGGCGATCGCGCTCATCAAGTCGGGGCGCTGTGGCAAGGTGTCGCTCAGGCCATGACCGCGATCCCCCAGCGCTCCGACGCCGTTCTGGCCCTCGACAGGTCGCTCGCCGAGGACCTCGACCGGCTCCGCGATGAGGGGCTCCTCCGACCGCTCCGGGTCCTCGAGTCCCCGCAGGGGCACGACGTGGTGATCGGCGGCAGGGAGCTCATCAACCTGAGCAGCAACAATTATCTCGGCCTCAACACCCATCCCCGCCTGGTCGAGGCCGCCATCGAGGGGGCGCGGAAGTGGGGCGCCGGCACCGGCGCGGTGCGCACCATCGCGGGCACCCAGACCGTCCACGAGCTGCTCGAGACGCGGCTCGCCGCCTTCAAGCGGACCGAGGCCTCGCTCTGCTTCCAGAGCGGGTACACGGTCAACGTCGGCGTGCTCAGCGCCCTGCTCGAGGAGGGGGACGTGGTGGTGAGCGACAAGCTCAACCACGCCTCGATCATCGACGGGATCCGGCTCACCAAGGCCGATCGCCTCCTCTACGAGCACTGCGACCTCGACGACGCCGAGCGCGCCCTGGCCGCAGCGCGGGCCAAGGGATACCGCCGCATCCTCCTGGTCACCGACGGCGTCTTCTCCATGGACGGGGACATCGCCCCGCTGCCCGGCCTGGTCGAGCGTGCCGAGCGGTACGGGGCGGCGGTGATGGTCGACGACGCTCACGCCACCGGGGTGCTCGGCGACCACGGCCGGGGCACCACCGACCACTTCGGGCTGCACGGACGGGTGGCGCTCAACATCGGCACCCTCTCCAAGGCGGTCGGCGTCGTGGGCGGTTATGTCGCGGCCAGCCAGACCGTGCGCGACCACCTCATCCACAGGGCCCGGCCCTTCCTCTTCTCCTCCAGCCATCCGCCCGCGGTGGCCCTCTCCTGCATCGCCGCGATCGACGTCCTCGAGTCCGAGCCGGAGCTGATCGAGCGGCTCTGGGCCAACACCCGGCACTTCAAGCAGGGTTTGCGCGAGCTCGGCTTCGACATCGGCACCAGCGAGACTCCGATCACCCCGGTCATGTGCGGCGAGGCCGCGACCGCGATGCGGCTCTCCGACCTGCTGATGGAGCGGGGCGTCTTCGCCCAGGGGATCGGATTCCCCACCGTGCCGCGGGGCAGGGCCAGGGTGCGGACCATCGTCTGCGCCACCCACACCACCGATGAGCTGGACCAGGCGCTCACGGCCTTCGCGGACGCGGGCCGCCGGCTCGAGCTGCTGCGGGGATGAGGGCGGCGGGCCTGCTGGCGCCGGTCCCAACCGGCGCCGATTCCGGTATTGGCGAAGAGGGGAAGGGTGCCCTGCACGGCGTCGGCGCCGGATCGGGGCCGGGGCCGGGGGCCCGTAACGGGTTCCGGCCGATCGGCTTCTGCTGGATGGCACCGCCTCGAGGGAGGCGCTGACATCGCCCGTCGCACCGATGCCGAGCTCGAGGAGGAGCGCCAGCTCATCCTGGCCGCGCAGCGCGATCAGGCGGCGTTCGCGCCGCTGTACGAGCGCTACGTCGACCAGATCTTCGCCTACATCTACACCCTCACCAGGAACCGGGAGCTCGCTGAGGACGTGACCGCCGCCACCTTCGCCAAGGGACTGGAGGAGCTGCCGCGCTTCGAGTGGCGCGGCGTCCCCTACTCGTCATGGCTCTACCGCGTCGCCTCCAACCTGGTCGCGCGCCAGCGGCGCCGTCCCGGGTGGATCGAGCTGAGCCCGTCGATGGCCAGCGACGACCCCTCGCCTCTCGAGGAGGTCGAGAGGCTGGACCGCGCCGAGGAGGTGCGAGCCGCGGTGAGGGCCCTCCCCGACGACCAGCGCCAGGCGGTGGCGCTGCGCTTCGCCGCCGAGATGCACAACCGCGAGATCGCCGAGATCATGGGCCGCAGCGAGGGAGCGGTGAAGCTGCTCACCTTCCGCGCCCTCACCACCCTGCGCAAGCGGTTCGGAGCCCCGCTGCCCGACGGAAGCGCGCGCCACGCCGTCGGAACCGATGGCCCGGCTCAGCGGAACGGCCCCCCCATCCTCCCGCCCGGGCATGCGGAGGGCCGGGCATGATCCGCGTGCCCGATCTGCCGGAGGTGGACGACGTCGAGCGGCTCGATGCCGCACTGAACCGGCAGCGGATCGGCGCCGGGATGGACGACCTCCCGCTCGCGCTGCGCGGCCTGGTCGACCTCGCCACGGAGATCGCTGACGCCTACCGGGCGTGGGCGCTCACCCCCGCCGACCGCGAGCGCATCTACGCCGAGTCGATGCTCCGGCTGGAGGCCGCGTTGGTCGCCCGCCGCCACCTCTGGCAGCGGATCGACGGCCGCGGCTTCGCGGTCATCGGCGGTGCCGCGGCGGTGACCGCGGTGGCGGCCGCCATCGGGGTCCGGGTGCTGATCGGGCATCACGGCCACGGGCTGAGGCCGGCGGCCGTCTGAGCGCCGTCCGCTCGGCCGTCCGAGTGGGCCGCGGGCGCGGGCCGTGGGAGCGGGCCGCTCGAGCGGACCCGCCGGGCGAAGCCGACGCGGAGCCGGGCCCTCGAGTGGGCTACATTCCAGAGATGGCCGGTGAGGACGACCCCGATGCGCTCGACGATCGCGAGCGCGCCCGCAACCGCCGCCGGGACCGCAAGCAGCGACCCCGGATGGTGGTGGACAACGCCGGGGTGAAGCGCGTGCTCCAGGCCCTCGCGTTCCGGCGGCGCCGGCCGAGCCCGGAGTCGCGAGGTCGCCCGTCGGCGCCCTGAGCCGGGGGTCTCGACGTTCACCGCCGGCGCCGGCCCATCCCTGAATGTCGGATTTGCCCCGGTGAGGCGTGCAACAGCCTGGCGGGAGGGCGTCCGAACCCCCCGGAGGGTGACCCACAATGGGCCGGTGCCCGATCCTGGAAACGCGCCACCGCCCGCGTCGGTCCCACCTTCCCCCCCTCCCGGCCCCGGCACGCCCCCGGGCTACGGCCCACCTCCGGGGTACGGTCCGCCACCGGGCTACGGCCCGCCCCCCGGCTACGGCCCGCCCCCCGGCTATGGCCCACCTCCGGGCTACGGCCCGCCCCCCGGCTACGGCGCACCTCCGGGCTACGGTCCGCCCCCCGGCTACGGACCGCCACCGGGCTACGGACAGCCACCGGGCTACGGACAGCCACCGGGCTACGGACCGCCTCCGGGCTACGGCCCGCCACCCGGTTACGGTCCGCCACCACCACCCGGCTACGCCCCACCCGGCTTCCCCACCTGGGCGTGGGCGCCCCCGGTCGCCGGCTCGGGCCGGTTCCGGGCCCAGTCATTCGGTGAGCTGCTCGACTCCACCTTCACGGTCTATCGCCGGAAGTTCCTGCCCATCCTCGCCATCACCGCGCTCTTCCAGCTCCCCTACCTCGTCGTCGAGTACTTCGGGGAGCGCTCACCTTTCGCGACCATCAGCAGCATCTCCGCGCAGCCGCAGCCGCTCACCTCGGCGGGGGCGCTCAACGAGCTGAGCACGCTGACCGCCGCCCTGCTCGCCATCCTGGCGATCACCGTCGGCTACTACATCCTGCTGATGCCGCTCGCCCAGGGCGCGGTCATCCGGGTGGTCAGCGACGAGTACCTCGACCGTCCCACCGGGGTCGGGCCGGGCCTGGGCATGGCCCTGCGCCGGATCGCCAGCCTGATCGGCTACGTCCTGCTCGAGCTGGTGGTCGCCGTCCTCCCCCTGGTGGTGGCCGGCGGCCTGGCCATCCTGCTCGGGGGGGTCGCGGGCGCCGGCCTGCTGGTGCTGGTGCTGGTCGGCTGGGTTGTTTTTGTCTTCTTTGTCCTGATCAAGATGTGCCTCGGCATCCAGACCGTCATCCTGGAACGGCTCTCCCCGATCGCCGCCTTCCGGCGCAGCTGGCGGCTGACCTCCGGGTCGTTCTGGAGGATCTTCCTCTTCTACCTGGTGATCGGCGTGGTCAGCGGCATCCTGAGCGGGATCCTCAACGGGGTCGCCGAGCTGATCGTCGGCACCGCGCCGGCGATCACCCAGTCCTCGATCCAGGTGCTGATCACCGGGGTCATCGACATCTTCACCTCGCCCTTCATCCTGATCCTGCTCACCCTGGTGTACTACGACATCCGGATCCGCCGCGAGGCCTTCGACATCGAGATGCTCGCCCAGTCGATCTGAGCGATGATCGCCGGCCCCCGCCGCTCGCTCCTGCTGCTGCCGCTGATCGCGGCGGCATCCGGCCTGGCGCTTGGCAGCGTCGGGGTCGCGGCCGCGAGCTGCGACGGGGACTACGTCGCCCAGCTCCTCCAGGTGCGCGTCGGGCTGGAGGCCGGCACATCGATCCAGGGGGCGGTGGCGCGGCTCCAGGCGCTGGGCTCCGCCGACCACGCGTCCTCGGCGCTCGCCCCGGCGATCGCCGACCTCGAGGGCGGCGACGTGAGCGGCGCCGAGCGGCTGCTCGCCACCACCGCGGCGACCCTCCAGGCCGCTTCCGGCTCGGGCTGCGCCGGCCTCACCGCCCACGACCGCCAGTCGCTCGCCCGCGTGTACGGCTCCCCGGCCTTCGCCAACCTCGATCAGCCGTCGTCCCCCAACTGGCTCCAGCAGCTCATCAGCGCGCTCGGCAACGCGCTGGGCGGCGTTCTCGGCACCCTCGGTCCGCTGGGCGCGGGGATCCTCGCGGCCCTGCTGCTCGGCATCGTCGCCGCCATCGCGGTCTGGCGCATCCGCCAGGTCGCGGCCTCGGGCGGCGAGACCCGGGCCGCGCCGGCCGCGTCCCCGCGCGCCGTCGACGCCGAGCAGGAGTGGGGTCGGGCGCTCGCCGCCTCGGCGGGGGGCGACTTCCGCGCCGCGATCCGGCACGCCTTCCGGAGCGCCCTGGTCTCCCTGGTCCAGCGTGGCCGGCTCCCCGTGCAGCCGGCCTGGACCACCCCCGAGCTGCTCGCCCACGCCCGGGGCGACCCGGAGCTGGCCGCACAGCTCGCCCCGGCGGCGGCCGGATTCGATCGCGCCTGGTACTCCGAGGAGCCGGTCGATGCCGGCCGCTGGGAGGAGGTCCGGGGTCGCTGCCAGACGATCCGTGCGCTCGCCGGGCGGGGGCGTCCCGGGTCGTGAGGCGGACCGCCCTGACCCCGGTCGCGATCCTGGTGGCGGTGCTCGCCGTGATGGTGCTGGCGGTCGTCATCGCCGGGCCCGGTGCCAGCGCCGCCGACGACCCCTCCAGCACCGCCAACGGGCGGGCCGGGACCCTCGCCCTCTATGACTGGCTCCCGGCCACCGGCGCCGGCGTCCACCGCATCTACTCGGAATTCGACCTGGGGGGGACCGACGTGCTGATCTCCGCCGACCCCCTGGACGACTACGCGTACACGTCCGGCGACGACGCCACCCTCACCGCCTTCCTGGACGGGGGCGGCGAGGTGATCCTGGCGGTCTCCGACCCGACCTCGGTGGCCGCGGTGCTCGACCCGCTGGGGATCGCGGCTCAGCCCTCCGACCTCACCAGCGCCGCTCCCGCCCAGCCCTTCCCCGGGAGCGCCGGGGTGTCCAGCGTGCCGCTCACCGCGTCCGGGGAGGCGACCTCGGGAAGCGTCTGGACCTTCTCCGGCGGTGACGGCAACCTGGTGCCCCTGCTCGGCGACCCCGCGGCGCCGGCGGCCGCGGCGATCCGGGTGGGCGCCGGCCGCCTCTACCTCCTGGGCAGCGAGTACCCGCTCAGCAACGACGGGCTGCGCCGGGGCAGCTCGGCCGCCTTCGTCCTCGGACTGGTCGGGAGCGGTCGCGGCGGCCGGGTCGGCTTCGACGAGGTCCACCACCTCGGCACCGCCGGAGCCGGGGACCAGGGCCTGGGTGCCGTCTTCCAGGGGCCGCTGCTCGCCGCCGTCCTGCTGGCCGTGCTGGTGGTGCTCGCCTACCTCGTGACCAGCGGCCGCCGGCTCGGCCGGCCGCTGCCCCGGCGGGACCCGGCGCGGGTCCCGAGCGTGCTCGAGCACATCGAGGCGGTGGGCCACCTGCTCTCGCGGAGCCGCGAGCGGGGCGCGGTCGCCGGGCGCTACGCGGAGGAGCTGAAGCTGCGGGTGGGCCGGGCGACCGGGGTCGAACCGCGCCTTCCCGATCCCGACTTCGCGGCCGCGCTGGCCGGATTCGGGAAGGATCGGGCGCGCGCCGCGGCCGTCCTCCTGGAGCAGGCGCGCCGGCTCGCCGGCGAGCGGCCGACCGAGGACGACCTGCTGGGGCTGGCCCGCCGCGTCGACGCCCTCGAGGCCGAGTGGGGGGTCGCGGCCATCCGCTGAGGCCGGCGGGCGGCCGGGCCGGGCTGGCGCGCCTCGCGTCCCTGCGATCCTGGCCCTGCCACAATGCCCCCCAAATGCCCGCCGCCGTCGAGCTCCGCGCCACCCTCCAGGAGACGGTGGGCCGCGCCGTGGTCGGGCAGCAGGCGGTGGTCGACGGCCTGCTCCTCGCGATCCTCTGCGGCGGGCACGTGCTGCTCGAGGGCGTCCCCGGCACCGCCAAGACGCTGATGGCCCGCTGCCTGGCCGCGGCCATGGACGCGCGCTTCAAACGGGTGCAGTTCACCCCCGACCTGCTGCCCTCCGACATCATTGGGACCAACGTCTACCGTCCGGGGAGCGGCACCTTCGAGTTCCGGCCCGGCCCGATCTTCACGGACACCCTGCTCGCCGACGAGATCAACCGCGCCCCCGCCAAGACCCAGGCCGCCCTCCTCGAGGCGATGGAGGAGCGCCAGGTCACCAGCGACGGGCAGCGGATGCCGCTGGGGCCGCGCTTCCTGGTGGTCGCCACCCAGAACCCGATCGAGTACGAGGGGACCTACCCGCTCCCCGAGGCGCAGCTCGACCGATTCTTCCTGAAGCTCGAGGTGCCGATCCCGGCGGGCGACGCCGAGGCCGAGATGCTGCGACGCTTCGACCGCGGCTTCGACCCCCACGACCTGGAGGCGGCCGGGATCGCCCCGGTGGTCACCCAGGCGTCCCTGGACGCGGCCCGCGCCGAGATCGCCCGGATCACGGTGAGCGATGCCATCGTCGGCTACATCGGCCAGATCGTGGCCGCAACCCGCACCAGCCCCGACCTGGTGCTGGGGGCCAGCCCGCGCGGGTCGATCGCGCTGCTGCAGGGCGGCAAGGCCATGGCGGCGCTGCGCGGCCGTGACTACGTGGCTCCCGAGGACGTGAAGGACATCTGCATCCCCGCCCTGCGCCATCGCCTGATCCGGCGCCCCGAGGCGGAGATCCAGGGTGTCGGCGAGGTGGCCGCGGTGGAACGGGCGGTCAACCGGGTCCCGGTACCCCGATGAGCCGGGCCGGCAGCGGGTTCGGCGGGAACGAGCCGCGGCCATGACCCGGTGGGGTGCGGCCCTCCTCGTGGTCGCCCTCATCCCCCTGGCCGCCAGCTCGGGCGTGCCCGCCCTGCTGGTTCCCGGCATCGTCGCGATCACGCTGGCGGCCGGAGTGGTGCTCGCCGACGCGCTGCGCGCGCCCGGACGGGACCGCCTCCAGGTCACCCGCGAGCACGATGAGATCCTCTCCGTGGGTCGGGCCAATCCGGTCTCCGTCCACGTCGGCCTCCGTCCCCGGCTGGGCCGCGGGCCAGGGCGGCGGAGATGGGTTCCGGGGCTCGCGACCGGTCGCGGCGCGCGCCCGGTCCGGCTCCTCCCGGCGACGGTGCGCGACGAGCACCCGCCCCGGCTGGCCGCCGCCGGGGCGATCGGCAACCTCGGGATTCCCGGCACCCTCCGCTACACGCTGACGCCGGCGGGGAGGGGAGAGGAGAGGTTCGGGGCCACCGTGGTCCGCTGCCCGGGTCCGTGGGGCCTCGGACTGCGCCAATCCTCCATCGGCGGCGGGGAGACGGTCCGGATCGACGCGGACCTGGCCGCCATCCGCGTCTACCAGGCGCTGGCGCGGCGGGGCCAGCTCGCCGAGCTGGGGGTGCGGACCCAGCGCCGGCCCGGCGAGGGCACCGAGTTCGAGCGGATCCGGGAGGCCGTCCCGGACGATCCCCAGCGCTTCATCAACTGGAAGGCGACCGCGCGCACCGGGCGCCTGATGGCGACCGAGCTGATCCCCGAGCGCGCCCAGCCGGTGATCGTCTGCCTCGATCACGGGCGGCTCATGGGGGTCGGCGCCGGTGAGCTCACCAAGCTCGACCACGCCATCAACGCCGCCCTCCTGCTCATCCACGTCGCCCTCGCCACCGGCGACCGGGTGGGCCTCTTCGCCTTCGCCGACCGGGTCACGGTCACCCTCCCGGCCCGCCCCGGACGGCTCCAGATGCGCCGCTTCCTGGACGCGGTCCGCCCGATCCGAGCCGGCGAGGTGGAGGCCGATTACGACGAGGCGCTGGCGGAGCTGAGCCGCTGGCAGCGGCGGCGGGCGCTGGTCGTCATCTTCACCGACGTGCTCGACCCCGACCAGGGCCAGGCCCTGGTCCGCCAGTGCGCCCGGCTGCGCCACCGCCACCTCCCGCTGGTGATCACCGTCCGCGACCCCGCCCTGGAGGACACCGCCCGGGCCCGGCCCGCCGACGCCGCCTCGACGTACGCGCGGGCGGTGGCGAGCGGCCTGGTCGCCGATCGCGAGCAGACCCTCGAGCTGCTCCGCCGGAGCGGGGTCGAGACCCTCGACGCCGACGCCCGCAGCCTCTCCCCGCGGCTGGTCAACCGCTACCTGGAGCTCAAGCGCCACTCCCGGCTGTGAGCCGGCGGACGGCGCGGGGCGGCAAGGGCGGGGCGCCGCGGCGCCCCGCGGCGTGGCCAGCCGGTTCGTCCTCCGCCGTCAGCGGGTGTGAGCCCGCCGAGCGCCTACGTCTCGGGTGCGGGGGGTGGCGGGGGGAAGTCGCTCGGGCCGCCCGCCGCCACCTCGCCGGCGAGGTCGGGATCGGCGGCCGGGGGAGCGTCGGGAGGCTGCGCCCCACCGGAGGCGTCGAAGCTCAGATCGGCGAGGGACTCCGGGGGTGCCTCCACGGGCGGAGCGGGTGCCTCGAAGCTCAGCTCCGCCATCTCCGGCGGCACCTCGGGCGACCCCGCGGCGGAGGCGAAGCTGAGGTCCCCGGGGGGTGGGGGTGGCGGAGGCGGGGGCGGGAAGCTCTGGGTCGCATCCGCCTGCGTGGGGGGAGCGGCCGAGGAGCCTCCCGGCACCGCCGCCTGACCGTACGGCGCCGCCGCCGGCGCCGCGTACATCGCCTGGCCGTACGGCGCCGCGCCGTACCCCGCCGGCGCGGTCATCGGGTACGCGGCGGTGGGCAGCGAGCGGAACGCCGCCCGCGCGCTGCGGGCGAAGCCGAAACACCAGATGATCACCAGGTTCACGAGCAGGATCACGATCCCGGGGATCGGGGTGTCGCGAAGGGTGGTGGTGCCGGTGGTGACCGTCGCGCCCCGGCGCAGGCCGCCGACGACGCTGAAGATCCCGATCACCACTCCCAGGCAGCAGAGCACGATGGCGGTGGCGCGCGGGCCCCCGGTGAGCCGGCCGATGGCCGCTCCCGACCAGATGCCGAGGATGGCGATGATGAGGATCACCACCCCGACCACCACCAGGGTGCCGCCGACCGCGCCGGCCTCCGCGGTGGTGAAGGGCGTGCCCGTGTAACCGATCTGCGCCAGCCGGTTGTTGATGTTCGCCACCGCGGTGAACACCAGCACGCCGAAGCCGCCCACGGCGAGCCCCGCCAGCAGCCAGAGGACGCTCTCGATGATGAGCAGGACTCGGCCCAGCGTGACCGAGCCGGGAACCGGCGGTCGTTGCATCACAGTCGCTCCCACGCAGATGGTCGAAAGGGGGCGGCCCGCGCGGGTCGCTCCATCCCGCGACTATAGATGCGGCGGGGCGGTTTCGCGCGTTCCCGCTCCCGCGGCGGAGACCGCGGGGCCGGGTGATGTGGGCGATGCGAAAGGCGGCGCCATCGGGGGCGCGGGTGTCTCAAGCGGAAGCGCGGGTGGCTCGGCACCCTCGCTCGCCGCGTTTGCGATCTTGTCGGCGAAGAAGTACGCCCTGAGCTCGGGCCAGTAATGGAGGCCGACGACGATGAGCGCGGCCGCGGGGCCGAACAGCCAGCCCCCCAGGGCGGCGGCGACGAACCCGACGAAGCCGATTGCAAACACGGCCTCGACCACGGCCAGGGCCCGGCGGGCGCCGCCATCTCCGGCCGCCCGCTGCTCGACGAGGATCAGGACGACGGCGACGACGAAGAGTGCGAAGGCGGTGACCACCGTCCGGTTCCCGCTGACCGAGGTGGTGGCGAAGGCGCCCTGAAACGAGAGCCCGCTGGTGCTGCCGCCGATCAGCAGGATCTCGAGCAGGTTGACCGCCACCAGGACCAGGACGGCCGCCTGGCAGTACGCGACGATCCGCGCGAGCACGAGGCGGGGGCCGAGATGCTGCTTGCCGAAGCGCATGGCGCGAGATTAGGCCGCGCCCCGGCGCCGTGAGCGACTCGTGAACACTTCGTAGCCGGAACGCGGCGGCCCGCCCACGGGCCGGGTCAGGCGGGTCAGGTGGCCGCGGCCTCCGGGTCGCGGCCGGGCATCGCCTCCAGAGCGGCGACCACCTCGCGGGTGAGATGGGTTGGCGTCGAGGCGCCCGAGGTGACCCCCACCCGCCTGACCCCCTCGAACCACTCCGGGCGGAGCTCGGCGGCGGTGTCCACCAGGTGAGCGGGCTTGTGCCCCAGCTCCTCGACGACCTGGGCCAGCCGCCGGCTGTTGCTGCTGCGCCGGCTGCCCACCACCACCACGCAGTCGACGTCGTCGGCGGCGAGCACCGCCGCCTCCTGCCGCTCCTGGGTGGCGCGGCAGATCTCGTTGTGGACCTCGATCTCGGGGAAGCGCTCCACCAGCCGATCGATGATCGCCTGGGTGTCCCACATCGAGAGGGTGGTCTGGCAGGTGACCCCGAGGCGGGTCCCGGGGGGGAACTCGAGAGCGTCGGCCTCCTCGATTGATTCGATCAGCGTGGTGCGGTCCGGCGCCACCCCCATCACCCCGGCCGGCTCGGGGTGGCCGCGCTTGCCGATGTAGATGACGTGGACGCCGCGCCCGGTCAGCTCCCGGACCAGGTCGTGGGTGCGGGTCACGTCGCTGCAGGTCGCGTCGACGATGGTGAGCCCGCGCTGGCGGGCGGCATCCACCACCTGGGGCGAGATCCCGTGGGCGGTGAAGATGACCGTGCCCTCGGTGATCTGGGCCAGTCCCTTCATGCGGTCGGATTCGGCCACCAGGCGGACCCCGGCCTCCTCCAGCTCGCGGGTGGCGTGCTCGTTGTGGACCAGGTAGCCGAGCATGGTCACCGGCTCGCCACGCTTCTCGGCGCCGACCTGCTTGGCCAGCCGGATCGCCTCCACCACCCCGTGGCAGTACCCCCGGGGGCGGATCCGCACGACCTCCATGAGGCCAGTCTACGCGCGGCCCCTTCGAGGTCCCCCGCGGGGCTCCGGGCGCAGACCCGGAGACGGCCGAAGGCTGCGGTCGCTGGCCGTCAAGGGTGCGTTCGGCTGCGGGGTGCGGTCAGCCGAGAGCGGCCAGGTCGGCGCCCGCGGTGGCCGGCCGGGGCGGGGCCGGGTCGAGGGCGAGCGTGGGGACGGCCGGCCGGCCGCGGCCGGCGAGCAGCAGCCAGGCGTAGAAGCAGGCGCCCACCCCCAGGCCGATCGCGATCTTGGCCCCGCCGGGCATCCCGCTCGGGGAGACGAACGCCTCCAGGGTGCCGGCGATCACCAGGAGCAGCATGGTGGCGATGGCCAGCCCCACCATGTCCCCGCCCGCATGGGCGATCGAATCGACCCGGCTGCGCAGCCCGGGCCGCAGCAGCGCGTCGCCGAGGCGCAGCCCCGCCGCCCCCGCGGTGACGATCACGCTCAGCTCCAGCACCCCGTGGGCGGCGATCAGCGACCAGAAGGCGTAGTCGTACCCGCCGGCGTGGACGGCCGCTCCCAGGGTTCCGAGGCTCCAGCCCTGAAGCAGGATCAGGAAGGCGGTGGGCAGGCCGGCGCAGATGCCGAGGATGAAGACGATCACCGCCACCTCGATGTTGTGCAGGAAGATGCTGGGCGCGGCCAGGAAGGGCTGGGGCACACCGATGCCGGGGCTCCCCTGGGCCATCTCGGCGAAGAGCGAGTTGGGCACCAGCAACCCGTGGAGGTCGGGCCGGAGGTCGTAGGCCAGCCAGCCCGCGAGCGTGCCGGCGAGCAGGAGTGCGAGCGAGGCCAGGAAGTAGCCGGAGTTGGCGCGGAAGGCCCGCGGCGCGCCGGTCGCGAAGTAGCGGAGCGCGTTCCGGAGCCGGGGCGGCGAGCCGCGGTTGAGCAGCACGTGGGCGCGCCCGCAGAGCGAGTTCAGGTACTCGGTGACCGGCTGGTCGGGGAAGTCGCGGCGGGCGATCGCGAGGTCGCTGGCGGTCCGCCGGTAGAGGATCGCGAAGCGCTCGACGTCCGAGGCCCGCAGCCCGCGCAGCCGGCTCCCGGCCAGGGTCGCGGTGCGCGCCTCGAGCTCGGCCCAGCGGGGCCGGCGCCCGGCGGTGAAGGCCTCCAGGTTCACGGTACCCAAGGGGGCCGTCCGGCGATCCCACCGTAGGGGGGAGGGGGGAACGCCCCGGCCAGGTCTCCGGGCCGGAGCCGGGCGGCAAGCTGCAGGTAGAGCCGCTCCAGGAACAGCTCGGGCGGCCACATCCGCTCCGGGGCGCCGGAGGGCAGCTCGAGGCGCTGGAGCAGAGGGCTGGCGAGCCGCCCCGCCAGCTCGGCCCGCTGGGCCGGCGGCATCCCCGGCCGGCTGAGGAAGGTCCGGACCGCGTTGAGCTCGCGCTCCCCCAGGTGCGCCAGCCCGTCGATGACCGGCCCCGGATCGCGGCTGCGCAGGTAGACGGGGGCCGGGGCGGTCGCCGCCTGCAGGGTCACCGGGGTCCGCTCCCGCACCACCACCGTGCCGGCGAGGAGGTCGCCGAGACGGCGGGACTGGGGGTGAAAGAACATCAGGATCGGCCCCAGCGCGAGCAGCAGGTCGGGGATGTAGGCGGCGCTGCGCAGGAAGTAGGCGCCGAGGTTCGCCGACCCGCCGTCGATGCGGATCACCCGCAGCCCCAGGGCGGCCTTCCCGGGCGTCCGTCCCGCGCTCACCGCCTGGGCGATCGTGAAGTAGAGGATCGCGATCAGCAGCAGGCAGGCGGTGAGCAGCAGGCCGGCGAGGCTGAGCACCTCGATGGCGGAGTTGCCCGCCGTGCTGCCGGCCAGCTCGTCGGCGACGGCGCCGATCAGCACGGTGGCGATGAAGAGGAGGATCGCCAGCAGGAGACCGTCGAGGAGGGCGGCGGCGAACCGGGTGGCGAGCCCGGCGACGCGGAAGCTGATGCCGACGTTGTCGGCGGTGGTGACCCGCTGGGTGTCGTAGCCGGCGCTCACGTTGGGGGGCTGGTCTCCGAGGGGTGCGACCGCTCCGGCGAGCCGTGGGGGCTGGCGGCCGCCCCGGCGCTGATCCTGTCACCTCCGGGTGCGCCGCGTCGCTCCGCGACCGCATCGTGGCGGGCGGAGTCGGGGGAGGCGGTGGTCGCGGAGGCCAGCAGCCCCGACGCCGTGAACTTCTCCCCCAGCCTCACGCGGTTCCAGACGGCGCCGATGAGGATGAATTGAGACAGGAAGGCGAGCCAGGTGGCCAGCAGGAAGAAGAGCGCCAGGCTCTGCCCATAGGTGTCGAAGCCATGCGCCAGCTTGGCGTAGAGGGGGAAGAGCAGGGTGATCAGCTCGATCATCCCACCCGCCAGCGCCGCTCCCGGCCAGAGCTCGCGAAGCCGGAAGGTGCGGTTGGGGACGAGACGGTAGATCACCAGGTTCAGCAGCGCCATGGCCAGGAAGCCGGCCAGCGGTCCGAGCCCGGCCATCACCGGCACCAGGTTCATCAGCGTGGTGGCACCGATCGCCACCAGCAGCGTGGCCACCAGCACCAGCATCATCACCGCGCCCATCCCCCGCTGGCGCAGGAAGTCGCGCTGGCCGATGTCGAAGATCCGTCCGAGGCAGAACTCCAGCGAGGCGAAGAAGTTGGTGCATCCCCAGACCAGCCCGAGCACGCCGACGATGCCGAGCAAGCCGGCGTAGTGGTGCAGATCGTTGGTGACGACCGCGCTCAGCTCGGCGCCGCTCCGGCCGGGAAAGGTGCGGAGGATGAGGGACTGGGCCTGGCTGCGGATGCCCGGGTTGCCCACCACCAGGCCGATGATGGAGAGCGCCCCGAGGATCATCGGGAACATCGCCATGAAGGCGTTGAAGGCGAGGCCCGCCGCGTTGTTGCCGCTCTGCGTCGAGCCGTAGGTGCCGATCACCTGGAATGGCGTCGAGGACCTGAGCCGCGCCCACCGCTCCCGCGGTGCGGGAGTCGCCGACCCAGCGGGGGTCGCGGAATCAGGGCTGATGGTGGTCTCCACCCTCCCATTCTGGGCAGGCGGTCCCGGGCGAGGGGCGGCCGGCCTACTCGACGATGGCGACGGTCTGGCCCTCCTGGACCACCTCACCCCGGCGGGCCAGGATCGCGGTCACCGTCCCCCTGATCGGGCTCGTGACCGGGATCTCCATCTTCATGGACTCGAGCACGAGGATGGTCTCGTCCTCCTCGACCCGCTGGCCCACCTCGGCGACGATCCTCCAGAGGCTCCCGATCACCTCCGCCCTGACCTCCATGCCGAGGTCAGCCCCCCGGGCGGCGCCGGGGGCGTCCGCGCGCGAGCACACGGACGCCCTCCCCGACGTGCACGCCCGCCGACCGGGCCCGGGTCACGCTCCGACGATGAGCAGGCGGTCGTCGACCCAACCGGTCCAGCCGTTGGAGCAGAGCACGTGCGCCCAGGCCCCGCGGACCTCGGTGACCTGCACCGGAAGGTGGCCGCCGAGCGTGGCGACCACCGCACCGGCGGGGTCGGGGGCGGCCCACGCCTGCATCCCCTGCGGGGGGACCCGATGGCTGGGGGTCCAGGCCGGCTGGATCGGGGCGGGCGCCGGCACGGGGGTCGCCGCCGCCTCCGGCGTGTACGCCTGGTCGTAGCCCGGTGCGCTGCCGCCGGCGGTGTACCCACCCACCGGGCCGGCCGGGCTCGGGGTGGCGTCGAAGCCGGCCGGCGCCGTCTCGGGCTGGTAGCCCTGGCTCGGTGAGGTGGCGGTCTCGAAGCTGGTCGCGGCGGGCGACGCCCACGGGCTGACCGCTGTCTGTTCGTCGGTGGCGGCGGGGGTGGTCTGCGCCGCCACCTCCTCCGCGGCCGGCTGCGCCGTCGTCCACGGGCTGGAGGTCGCCGGCTCCTGCTCGACACCGGGCAGGGTGGCCTCGGGCTCCGGCTCGGACTCGACCGCGGGCTGCTCCGGCGCCGTCGCCGGCGAGCCCCACGGGCTGTAGACGGGGACCTGCTCCTCCACGCCCGCGGCGGGCGTCTCGGCGACCGGCTCCGCCGCCGGGGTGAACTCCGACGAGCCCCACGAGCTGAAGGTGGGCACCGTCTCTGCGGCGGGCTCGGTGGTGGCGGCGGGCGCTGGCTCCTCGGATGCGGGCGTCGCCGCGCCCCAGGCGCCGAAGGCGGGCTGCTGCTCCTCGGCGGGCTCGGTGGTGGCGGCGGGCTCGGGCTCGTCCGCCGTGGACCTCGCCGCGCCCCAGGCGCTGAAGGCCGACACCGGCTCCTCGGCGGCGGGCAGCTCGGCGGCCGGCTCCTCGACCGGGGTCTCGGGGGCGGGCTCGGTCTCGGAGACCGGGGCCTCCTCCGGCGCGTCGGCCGCTGGTGCCGGGGCGGCATCCTCCGGGACGCCGTAGGCCGGCGCCGGCTCCGTCTCCTCGGTGGCGCCGTAGACGGGCGTGGGGGCGGAGGGCGTCCAGGCCCAGGGCGACGGCTCCGACGTCGCCACCGGCTCGGGGACCGCGGCCATCTCGGGGACGGCCTCGGTGGAGGCGCCCGAGAGAGCGACCTCGGGGACCTCCTGCTCCTCGGGCGCGGCCACCGCACCGGCCGTCTCGGCGGCGGGCAGATCCGCGGGCAGGCCGGCCAGGCGCAGCACCGCCCCTCGGGTCCGGATGACGTCACTGACCGCGGTCAGGAAGCTGTGCTTGGTGAGCCCGTCGCTCACCACCCAGGAGCTCACCGCGACGGCCTCCCCGGTCGGCTCGAGAACCACGGTCACAGGGCCGGGGCGCCGCTCCTCCAGGTCGGTGAGGTCGGCGGCGAGGTCGCCACTCCCGGCGGGCTGGGCGGCCTGGGCCAGGTCGACGACGTTGCGCAGAACGATTCGATCGCTGCCGCTCGGGAGCGTGGCGGTGAGCTCGGTGCCCGTGCTCTCCAGCACCAGGCTGAAGTCGGCACCGGGGTCGGCCCCCTCCTGCACGTACCGGACATCGCTGCCCGCGCCGCACCAGTCGAGGATACGTTGCTTGTCTTCAGTGGCCATGATCGGTGGGTCCTCCAGTGGAGCGGCCGATCCGCCCTCGGAGTAGGGGTGGCGAGGGTGAAGATTCTCGCAGGTAAATCTTCACTCAGGGGACATCTCCGCGCGGGGAATCGGAGCGGTGGTCGAAGTTGAGCCGGAAGCCCTGGGCACTGGCCTCCATGCCGATGGCCCGGTAGAAGGCGTGAGCCTCCTTGCGCTGCACCCGCGAGAGGAGCTGGAGCCGGTGGCAGCCCGCCTCCCGGGCCCGCCGCGCCGCCTCCTCCATGAGCGCCCGGCCCACGCCCAGACGGCGGAACTCGCGTCCGACCACCACGTTCTCGACCGCCGCCCAGGGCCGGCCCCGGTGGGTCAGGCTGGGCCTGACCACGAGCAGGTCGACGGTTCCCGCGACGGCCCCGTCCACGGTCGCGGTGAGCAGCGTGCGGTCGGGCTGCACGGCGATCTGGCGGAAGATCTCCTCCCCCTGGGCGGCGCTCAGCTCCGGACCGTCGCCGAAACCCTCGGCGAGCTGCCGGTAGAGGTCGAGGAGGGCCGGCACGTCGGCGATGGTGGCGGGGCGGACCTCGACGCTCATGGGCGGGATTGTGCCGTGCAGGGACGGCGTCGCGTGAGGTGCGGCGCGTGGTCATCGGATGGGCGGGCCTCGCCCGGGTGCGGGGTCGACCGTGTGGCGGCGCGCCGCCAGAGGCGAGGGTGGGCTGCGCGGCTACGATCGCGGGGTGGACGGATCCTTCGCCGCAATCTCCCACGTGATCGTCGACTGCAGCGACCCGGAGCGCCTCGCCTCCTTCTGGGGAGCGCTGCTCGGGCGGGCTGTGGTTGCCAGGACGGGCCCGTACGTCTGGCTCGCCCGGGAGCAGGGGGTGGGCATGGGCTTCCAGCGGGTCGCCGAGGCCAAGATCGTCAAGAACCGTCTGCACCTCGACCTGGTGACGCGGGACCTCGCGGCAGAGCGGCGACGGGTCGTGGAGCTCGGCGGCCACGAGGCCACGGGGTATGAGGCCGGAGGATTCGTCGTGATGGCCGACCCCGAGGGCAACGAGTTCTGCCTCATCCCCGAGGGAGATGTCGACGTCGACGATCGGGGACACGCCTCGTACGGTGGTTAGCGGGCGCCGACGGGCCGGCCGGCGATGGGTACCCGAGCTCCCGGACTGGTGGATCGATCTTGGAGGGCATGTCCACCCCGGGCAGGAGCCAGGAATGGCAGGGCGTGTGCGCCCACCTCTCACGAGAGAGACGACTGCCGTTGGCAGGTCAGGGGAGGCTGGCCTCGGGCATGGGATGACCTCAGTATTCGTATGGCGACATCGTCCATGGTGAGCCAAGCACGCCCGGGTCACTGAAGCGACTCGCGTAGATGTAGTCCTCGTAATCATCCGCGTAGGCCAGGTGCAGTGGGCTGCCGGCGGTGTAGGTCAGGGAGAGCTGCCCGACTCTGTTCAGCTGGTACTTGCACGCGAACTGGTGGTATTTGGCGAGGCCGACCGGGGCCTTGGCCAGACACGGTGATGCCGCGGTGAGAGTGCCTGTCGGGCCCACGGCCGTGGGACCAACGCCCTCCACGACCCACCAAATCCGGACCCACACGTAGGCGAACGGGTCTGGTGCTCCAGATGTGCTGAACTCAGTCACCGTGAGGGTCACCGCCTGCCCAACATGGAGTGCGCCTTCCGGTGCCACGGGATTCGGCGTGATGCTGACGCTGCCGACGGTGGCGAAGCCTGATGCCGCTGAGACCAGCTGCGGCGCCACCGCGGTCGCTGCCATTGCGGCTGCCGCTGCGGCTACGGCAATGAGCGCTCTGACCCTCATGGGACCCCCCCTTCCACCCTGCCCTGCCTGACTGGGAGCAGGGTTCTGGGTTGTCCTCAGGGTACTGCGTGGTCGCTGAGACGGCGCTGAGAGTTCATTGGCGTGTGTCCGCAGCAGTCCCGTCTCGCCGGGCCACATCAGCGCGCGTCAACCAACCCTCCTCACCCGTGAGGGGCAGCCGATCGGTGGTGTCAGCTGAGGCTGGAAGCTGATGAATATCGAGTACCCCCGGCCGGAATCGAACCAGCGCACAAGGTTTAGGAAACCTCTGCTCTATCCACTGAGCTACGGGGGCGTAAGGGTTTTCCGATGAACCGTACCAACTCGTACCAACAATGGTAGACTTGCGGTTGGTACGAGAGAATCCACCGGGGCGAAGGAGGCGGTCATGGCCAGGCGGCGGGCGCCAGCCGGGGCGGGGGCGGTCATCGACAGATGGAAGGGTACCAGGCGTTCCGGGCCTGGAAGCCGCTGGGAAGGCCGATACAGCGTGGTCGTGGACGGCCGGAGGGTCCAGCGCTCCGTCTACGCCGCGACCCAGAAGGAGGCGCAGGCCAAGCTCGCCGCAGCGCTGGCCGAGGCCGGGGCCGCCAGGCCTGCACAGGGGGAGAGCCTGACCGTGGAGGAGTGGCTCCAGGCATGGCTCGCGGCCCAGGAGGGCCGGCTCCGGTTCCAGACGTACAAGCGCTACGAGAACATCACCCGGCTGCACCTCGTCCCAGATCTCGGCGGCAAGCAGCTCGCCGCGCTCACGGTCGCGGACGTTGAGCGATTCCTGCGGACCCAGCCGGACCTCTCGGCGCGCAGCGTGGGGCACCTCCGAGCCGTCCTCCGCACCGCCCTGAACGACGCCGTCCGCCACGGGCACGTCGCCACCAACGTCGCCCAGCTTGCCCGGCCACCCAGGCTGCCGGTGGAGGAGCGCCGGGCGTGGACGGTTGAGGAGCGGGACCGGGTGCTCGCTGCCCTGGAGGGCACTGAGATGCTGGCGCCGGTGGCGACGGCCCTCTACGCCGGCTTGCGACAGGGGGAGCTGCTCGGGCTCCGGTGGCGGGACCTCGACGGGGGTACCCTTCACGTCCACCATTCCGTCATCCGCGAGGGAGGCCGGTCGGTCCTGATGGAGCCGAAGAGCGCCACCTCGCGGCGCAGCCTCCCGATCAACGACCGGCTGGCGGCTATCCTGGCCGACCACCGCGGGCGCGAGGAGGCGAAGCGGGGGGCTCTCGGCGTCGAGCCGCTGACCGTGGACGACCCGGTGTTCACCAACCAGTTTGCCGAGCCGCTGGAGCCCTCGTCGATGACCCGGCGCTTCCAGCGCCTGCTGGTGGCGGCCGGGCTGGTACCCTGCGGTTTCCACGAGCTCCGCCACGCCTTCGGCTCGATCCTGGTCAATGCCGGGGCGGAGCTGGTGACGGTCTCCCGGCTCCTGGGCCACAGCGGCATCGGCATCACCGCTGACACGTACACGCGCGATCCCCGGGACCGTATGGCCGCGGCGATCAAGCTGCTGTGAGCGCAACGAGCCTCGAGTGCTGTCCGTCCAGGCAGCTCGTCCCTTGACCGGGCGCCGCCTATCGCCTGTACGATCGCGGCATGGCGCCTGAGCCACAGACCGCCGAGACGAGCGGTTTCACGTGCGCCGGGCCCGTGACATATCGCGCCATCAACGTCCTACCCCCACCTACCACAGACGGAAGGCGTCGCCACCCCTTCGGTGATGGGCCCTTTGCTCGCCTCGTCATGCCGCCGCTGCCCGAAGCTCCCGGCATCTACCTTTGGCAGCAAGACGGTCGCATCGTTTATGTGGGCCAGACGCACACCACGCTCTCCAAGCGCCTTGGCGCCACCGGCTACTCTCTCATCACTCCCTATAACACGCTCGCGCGCGAACCGGGCAGGACGAATGGTGGGCAGCAGACAAACTGCCATGTTAACGCTCTCGCCAACCTAGCGCTCGCCGCCGGTCGCCGACTTACCATCTGGTACCGCATTACGAGGGCCGACGACGCGCGCAGCGAAGAAGCCCGTTGGATGGCCGCATACGGCCGCCCTGACTGGAACCGCCGGTACGAGCAGTATCTGGTCAGCTGAGGCGCGAGCGGCAGACAACGGCAAACCTGCACAGCCCGCAGCGCGGGTCGCGTGGCCGGCAGATCTTGTTGCCCGTGTCCCACATGAGCGCGTCGAACATTCCTGGATAGGCTGGGTTCAGCTCGCGCGCCGCGTACACCACCTGGGTCGCGTCCTTGGGGTCCTCAATGAGGCCGAGTCGATACATGACACGCCCAACCTGGACGTCGGGGGAGATGTCGATGGAGATTCGATCGGCCATGGGGACACCGAACGATCGCACCAAGATGTTCGCAGCCATCGTCGCGATCTTTGCGCCGATACCATCGAACTCAAGGAACCTGCGTACGACCGTCGCGCTCGCCGGCGTCCCCGCCCATATGCGCGACGCATCGCCGTCGTAGTCGGTGGCGATGCGACGTGTGGCGCGGAACAAGCGTTCCCCGACAACGTTCGGGAATCGGTGGCGTGGCTCAAGGCTGTTCATGACTCGGATCCAGGTCTGTTGACGGAGCTTCCGAAGCTCTACGAACTCGAGGGTCCCCAGGTCATCAAGAAGCTGGCGCGGCATCGCCCATGCCCGCTCGAACGATATCTGATAGTCAGCTATGCAGGCGTAGACGAACGCATGTGGCAGCTCACGGATATTGCCTGATACCGCATTGGCGGCCTCGTCGGTGGTCACCCGACCCTTGGGCGATCCTCCGGATGGTGTGCAGACCTTGAGCAAGTGAGCCCGGACACGCTCGTACTCAGCACCGATGATCACCGACCGTTCGCCTCTGCGGGTCGTCTTGGACGTCATCTTCGCCTGTCGGACACCCTCCACTCGCACGTCCCCTTGCGAGGTTCCCACCTGAGCGGCGCGCAGCGCCCGGGAGAGCCCAGCCTCCTGACGGAGTCTGCAAGACGGTGCCGGAGCGCCTGGCGCTCCACCTCCGCCGCCACCACGGCCGTGTACCCTTGATCTCTTGCGGCGCGCTCAGCGACGTAGTCAGGGAGATCGTCCCTTGTGTTGCGTTGCACGCCAGAGATGATAGACCTGCCTGAGTCAGCGCGACGCTTCATCGCTTGAGGGCAGCACGCAACTGGCGTACGAAACCCGTGCAAACACTCTGGATCCGCTCCGGAGGAACTACACCGCGGAGCCCCCGTTCGGCCATGGTCACGCCGACGGCAGCCGGAGCGCCGAATAGCTCGTCCAGGTATCGCAACGCCGTCGTTGTGGGCTCTCGCGAGACGGGGTCGGCCAGCAGGCGCTCCAGCCGTGGGGAGAACTCTGACATCGGGATGGTCAGCATCAGACGGTAGAGATCGCCCGCGTCCTTATCCGCGATGCGATCCTGACGCGCAGCCACGACCCGCTCCTGCACCTTGAACAACTTGGCCACGAGCAAGGCGGCCGGCCCAGCCACGTTGCACGCGAACCGTCTTGGATCCTGAGGGGACAGCGCCTCAATCTCGATCCGATCGTTATCGACGACCACCCCTTCGAGGCCGCGGGTTCGCCTGGTGGCCATGCGGTCGTGCGGACCAAGCTCGACGCTGCGACGTCCGCTCCCGCCCGCCAAGGCCTCCGGCACCATGAGGTCGACTTCTATCCGCCGTGGGTGGCCCTCGACCGTCACTTCCTTCTCCCAAGCGCCAGGCTGTGCTCGGCGTGAGAAGTCGCCCCTCTGCATGAGTTCTTCTAGGAGGGGCGTGTCAGCGAGTTCGGATGGTGCCAGCGCGAAGTCGGCGTCCGCGGTGTAGGGGGGATCGGCGATGTCAGCCTCACCCGTCCGCATGTAGATTGCCTGGGCTCCCACGACCACGACAGCATCGCGCTGCAACTCAAGGGTCTCCAGGGCGTCCAGCAGGACGGAGCGGGCCGCGACGTAGATGGGAGCGAAGTCAGCCACCGTGACCCGCTGGACCGCTGCGATCGCGGAGCATCAGCGTCGCGAGTGATGGGTACCGCCAGTGGCTCTGCTCTCGCTGCATCCACGAGATGACCGCCTCACCTTCGACCGGCATGCGCCCACGGCCGGCAAGGCAGTCGATCGCCACCTGGCTCGGAGCTGCCCACCTCAAGCCTTCCTCAAAGGCCGACCCGCGAAGCACCGACTGGTCTGCCGGCTTGATCAGGAGCACGTCTGCGCCGGCCTCGGCGGGCAAGAGTTCCAGATCTTCTCCCAGCTGTCTGGGCGTCGACGTATACGCGACAAGCAAGGCAGGGGGGGCAACGGGCGCCAGCCTGGCAGCGGCGAATGATCCGGTGATCGTCGGCGATGGTTCGAGCTTCTTGCTCGCCAGCTCGTCTAAGAGGGCTTGAGCTCCGCGGCGAGCGATCAAGCTAAACACGCCCGGCCCGCGCAACAGATCGACGTCTTGGGCGCGACGCCGGATAAGCCGTGGCCAGTCGACGGCTGTCACTGGTCCGAAGCGCTCCCTCTCAACGAAGCCCTCCTCGACCAAGGTCTCGAGAATGCGCGAGGCGTAGCCCTCGTTGACGCCGGCGGCCCTGGCAACCTCTCCGCCGTTGTAGGGGGGCTGAGTGTCCACCAGTACCCGAACCACCGCTCCGGCCTTCGCCCCACCAAGCCCGCGCCTGCCGGCCTTGCCGCTCGCCGGGTCCTGCTGGGCGCCCTCGGTCGAGACGAAGACCCCGGGGTAGTCGAGGACCATCCGCACGTTCCCGGTGAGATCAAGGTAGCTGACCCCCTCGTCGATCAAGCGCTGCCGTACGCCCGGGGATATGTATCGGGAGACCAGGAGTATCGGTTGGTTGCCCATCTGCTTGCGCCAGCGCCGCCAAGGACCGCCCATCAGCAGCTGAACGTCTCGCGCGGACACCCTCTCCTTCGCCTCGACGAAGACAGTCTGCGTGGCGCCAGGCTGAACCGCCTTGATGAGCAGATCTTTGGCGATGGGGTCCCCACCCAGCGAGATCCTCTCCACAGTCCACGCCGGTGGCAGCCGGGCACGCAGGACGTCGATCGCGGCGTCCAGCAGATCTCTTTCGGCGACTGGTTCAGTCATGGTTTGCCTGAGTTGCCTCCTTGCCTACACTTGGCAATTATGGCATATCAGGCAATTCTTGTCCAGGATTTGGCAAACCATGCCGCTATCTGCCACCTTGCCATGGACTGGCAAGCTGACAAGTCGGCCTGGCTCCCCGAGAGGGGCGTCCCACCGCTTCCGGTCGCGGCCGAACGGCGGGGACCAGCGGCACAAGCGTCCCGTCGCCGGTGCCCTTCGGGCTCAAATGGGCATCGATGAAGGCGTCCAGGTCGGTGCGGCGCACCCGGATGGCGCGGCCGATCCGAACGACCGGAAGCTCGCCCGACCAGATCAAGGCATGCACCTTGGTCCGACCTATGCCCAGCTCGACCATGACGTCCCCGAGCCGCAGCAGTGGCACGCCCGTCAGCGGTCGTGCGCGCGAACTCAACTGAGCCTCCAGAGTCACGCGGGCGGGTCCAAGCGGTGCTGCCGCTTAGTGGCGACCAGCTCGGCGAAGCTCGCACCCCGCTGCGTCAGGTAGGACTGGACACTCGGCACCGTGGCGACCAGCGCTCCACCAACGCCGTGGCCCGCTCTGACGGCGCCGGGTGGAACTGACCAGAGTCGCTGGCCGAAAGTGACCAGGTGAGTCCCCGGATGGAGATGGCTTGAAGGGTAGTCGATGATGCCTCCTGTCAGCAGGGATCAGAGGTCGAGGGCGAGCCTTTCCAGGCCTCTCAGGCCGTTGTAGCGGCACGCGGTCGGAGGGGCTGGAAGTTTCACGGCGTTCTCGGGCTGGTGGCCTGGCGGATCTGGTCCAGGTGGGCCCGGTGAGCGCGCATCCGGTACGACTCGCCGTCGATGGAGACCACGGTCGCGCGGTGGAGGAGCCGATCGAGCATCGCTGCCGCCACCACGGAGTCGTCGTTGAAGATCTGCCCCCAGCTGGCGATGCTGCGGTTGGTGGTGAGCACGATGGAGCCCTTGAGGTAGCGCTGCGAGACCACCTGGAAGAGGGCGGCCGCGCCCTCGCTGGCCATG